>Ga0208297_1000095_pt1 | contig 240147 bp, 223 predicted proteins | sample LMS_cellobiose_e_FD_187367 | JGI IMG/M metagenome (GOLD analysis project Ga0208297, IMG submission 187367) | Rumen-fistulated moose microbial communities from Alaska, USA - LMS_cellobiose_enrichment (SPAdes) (version 2) | ecosystem: Host-associated > Mammals > Digestive system > Stomach >...
ATACTTGGATGGCGACGTCCCGGGAACATAGGACGACGCCGGCATGCATGATCCTCCATAGCTCAGCCGGTAGAGCACGCGGCTGTTAACCGCGGTGTCGTTGGTTCGAGTCCAACTGGAGGAGCCAGAGCCGGAGCAGGATTTCCTGCTCCGGCTTTTTCGGTATACAGACGTGTTATAATATAAAAAAGGTCCCCGAAGGCCGCACTTCATAAGGAAGTTGCCTCCCTTGGGCTTTGGAAGCAAGAGAATTGACCATGCCAATCAGCGATGGTATATTGATTCAAGCAAATTGGGATCTAAGAAGGTGGTCAAGATGGAAGCTGTCCTGTATATTCACGGTAAGGGTGGCAGCATGAATGAGGCCAGGCATTACAAGTCTTTATTTCCCTCTTGTGTTGTGGTCGGCCTTGATTATAAAGGCGCCACATCGTGGGAAGCGGGAAAAGAAATAAACAAAGCAATTAAAGAGATGAAAGCAAACTATGATAGCGTGATTCTGATTGCCAACAGCATCGGCGCTTTTTTCTCTATGAGCGCAGACATTGAAAACGACGTGGCACACGCTTATCTCATTTCACCCATTGTTGATATGGAAAAACTGATTACCGACATGATGGGTTGGGCGGGCGTCACGGAGGCGGAGCTGCAGGAAAGGGAGATCATCCACACGGATTTTGGTGAAGATCTGTCATGGGAATACCTTTGCTATGTACGGGAGCATCCTGTCGGCTGGAACATTCCAACCGATATCCTTTACGGAAGCGAAGATAATCTGACATCTATTGATACAATAACTACTTTTGCTCAGAAGCATCATGCGAGTCTTACCGTTATGGAAAATGGCGAGCACTGGTTTCACACAGATGCGCAGATGCAGTTTCTTGATAACTGGCTCAAGGAAAAAGCAGATAGTTAGGCCCACGGGCTTGATTATAAAAAACATTTTAAGGAGAGTACTGTTTGAAGAAGTACAACACACCGGAGATTGTCGGCTGACCGGGAGGTTTGCAGACGATCCAACAAACCTCCCGCCCAGAGGCAATTGCAGTCAACAATTTTCAGGAGGAAAAACAATGAATACAAATGACTACACCATTCGTTTAGAAAAGGAAAAAGACTACAGAGAAGTTGAGAACCTTGTCCGGGAGGCATTCTGGAATGTGTACCGTCCGGGATGCAGTGAACACTATGTGATCCATGTTCTGCGAGGCAATCCAGCTTTCGTGAAAGAACTGGATTTCGTCATGGAACGAGGCGGCAGGCTGATCGGACAGAATGTGTTCATGAGGACGGTCATTGAAGCGGATGACGGCAGGGTGATCCCTGTTCTGACCATGGGGCCGATCGGCATCACGCCGGAGTTTAAACGCAAGGGCTATGGAAAGGCTCTGCTTGATTATTCCTTGAAGAAAGCAGCGGAGCTTGGCTATGGCGCTGTCCTTTTTGAGGGAAACATTGGCTTTTACGGCAAGAGCGGATTTGACTATGCCCGCAATTTTGGCATCCGGTATCATGATCTTCCGGAGGACGCGGATTCGTCATTCTTTCTCTGCAAGGAACTGATTCCGGGCTACCTTGATGGGATCACAGGAGTTTATCAGACGCCGCAGGGTTATTATGTGGAGGATTCTGACGTGGAGGAGTTTGATAAGGGCTTCCCCCAAAAACAGAAACTGAAACTGCCGGGTCAATTATTCTAAACAAAATAGAGGCAGAGAGCCGACACATCGTGTCGGCTCTCTGCCGAATTTCAGCTTATTGAGAAGCCTTTCCTTTGTCCGCAGCGATAACCGCAGCGATAACGAGCATCGGATCTTGCCCCTGCAAATCCAGTCAAAGAAAGCGAAACCGGCGTGACCGCTGCGGTCACGCCGGCTTTATATCCTTTTGAGCCGGTGATTGCCACATCAAAGCAGCTTCTTTACGGAGGGCGGCCCGAGGGGGGCCTTTTTGTTGCGCACGGTGATACAAAATATGAAGGAGTATGGTAAAAAACGCCATTTTGTTTGTTATCTGTTAGTAATAATGCACAAAAATATGCTTGACATACACGGTGCGCTTTGGCATAATTCGATAAACGACATTTTTCAAGGTAACCGAACAAGACGTTGGGCCAAGAGTTGAGCTGCGGCGTTTTTGGGAAAGGTATGGTCAAAAAGGTTTTGTGTTAACAATACGAGAAAAAAGGAAGCTTTTATGAAAAAGGTTATTAATCTTTAGCTCCCCGAGGGGGGGCTCTTTTTTTATTCAGGGGATTAAAAATATGAATTGTTATGGGAGAAAAACAGCGCGCCGTTTGTACTCCGTTAGTAATATTACACAAAAATTGACTTGACATATAGGGTATATTTTAGTACAATTTGACAAAACAATGACATTCGACCGGCTCGCAGCGACAAAGAGGCAAAGCGACAAAGCAACAAAACGACAAAGCGACATTGGGTCGAGAGCCGGGAGAAGAGAGGAGGCGCCTGAGGAGCAAAGCTTATCTTGCAGAGGATTATTTACAGCGCTGTACGGAAAAGAGTTCCACTCGATAATATTCACTTGACATTGTTTGAAAGGAGATAATGAAATGAAAAAGATAATTTGTCTTCTCTTAGCGATTACCTGCCTGTTTGCCCTGACCGCCTGCAGCGGCACAGGAGCGAGCAGTTCCGCCGCCGGCAGCAGCTCCGGCGCCGCGAGCTCCGGCGCCGCGAGCTCCGACGTGAGCGCGCCGGCTCCGGCCGAGACTGTCGTCATTCAGGTCGGCTACGAGAACAACCCCGGCGAGCCGCTTGACCTCGGCTGCAGGGCGTGGAAGGAGAAGCTCGACGAGATAAGCGACGGCTCGATAAGGGTCGATCTCTTCCCCTCCAGCCAGCTCGGCTCGAAGAAGGATGCTATGGACCAGATGCAGATGGGTGAGAACGTCGCCTATATCACCGACGGGTCCTTCCTCGGCGATTACGGCGCTCCGGAGATGTCCATACTTGCCGGCCCGTATCTCTTTACCGAATGGGATCAGTACTGGAAGCTGATGGAGACCGACTGGTGGGCCGAGCAGGAGGAGCTGCTTGCGCAGAACGGCCTGCACATCATTACGGGCAACTGGGCCTACGGCGTGCGCAACCTCATGACCACAAAGCCCGTGCAGACCCTTGACGATCTGAAGGGGCTGATTGTCAGGACGCCGCAGAACACGATACAGATGAAGACCTTTGAGTATCTGGGCGCGGCGCCCACCGGCATGGCCCTCGGCGACGTCTACACCGCGACCCAGCAGGGCACCATCGAGGGAATGGAGAACCCGATGGCGACGCTGTTCGGTCAGGCGTATTATGAGGTCGCAAAGCACCTCACCCTGACAAGACACCTTTTGATGCCCAGCCAGTTTGTCATGAGCCAGAGCGTATGGCAGAGCCTGACCCCCGAGCAGCAGACCTGGCTGACGGAGGCCGCCGACTACGGCGGCGTGGTGGAGACGGAGGAGCAGTTCAAGTCCGCCGCCGACTACCAGAAGCAGATGGAGGATTTCGGTGTCACGGTCTACACCCTGTCTGATACGGAGATGCAGAGGTTTATCGACGCCTCCGCCGCCGTCTATGACGACCCTGCGGTGACGGGAAGCTGGAGAGACGGCCTTTACGGCTACGTAAGCGATATGGTGATAAATCAGTAATAAAACTGAGCTGCGAAGCCCCTGCCGCGGCGCCGAGGCGCCGCGGCAGGGGCATGTAAATTCCTTTACCGGCAATCACGCGAGGAAAGGAGCCTTGTGCGGTGAACGAACCTAAAAAAAAGCGCATATTGGGGATTATAGGCGAGCTGGACGTTGCTGCGGCCTGTATTGTGCTGCTTGTGCTGCTCTGTCTTACCTTCGTGAACGTCATTATGCGCTATATCATGCGTAGCCCCATTACATGGGCGGAGGAGCTGCAGATGTTCATGTTCCTGTGGATAGTTTATCTCGGCGCGGGGGCCGCGTTCCGCAACGGGTCCCACGTCGTCATTGAAATCGTTGTGGATGCTCTGCCCGCGGGGGCAAAACGGGTCGCCGAGCTGGTCGGCTTTGCGGTCTCTCTGGCTGTGCTGTGCTATCTCACGCTTCAGGGCAACGCCTACTATATGCAGATGGTCTCCACAGGGAAGATAAGCACCCTGCTTCGCATCCCGTACCGCTATGCCTATCTCGTAATCCCCGTTGGGAACGTCCTGATGCTCGTGAGCCTGGTCTTCTCCAACGTAAAGAATATATTTTTCTCCCGGAAGGAGGCGGCAAAGGAGTGAGCTCGACAATAGCGATTGCAATCATTCTGATGCTGGTGCTGCTCTTTTTGAAGATACCGGTGTTTCTTGCCGTGATAGCCTCCAGCGCCGCCTATTTCTTCCTCACGCCCGACGTCAGCGCCATGATTCTGGGCCAGCGGCTCGTTTCGGCCATACAGAGCTCGTCGCTGCTCGCGATCCCCTTTTTCGTGGCGGGCGGCGTTTTTATGAATTACTCCGGCGTGACGAGCAGGGTCATGGACCTGTGCGACCTGCTGACGGGACGCCTGTACGGCGGCCTTGCTCAGGTCAACGTGATGCTTTCGACCCTGATGGGCGGCCTGTCCGGCTCGAATTTAGCGGACGCCGCGATGGAGGCGAAGATGCTGGTCCCGCCGATGAGGGAAAAGGGCATGTCCAACGCCTTCGCTTCGGTGGTCACGGCGGCGTCGGCAATGATAACGCCGCTTATACCGCCCGGTATAGCCATGATACTCTTCGGTTCGCTTGCCAATCTCTCGATAGGAAAGCTGTTTATCTCGGGCATAGGCGTGGGCATTCTCCTTTGTGCGGGCGAGATGATGCTTGTGTCCATCATTTCGCACAGGCGGGGCTATCTGCCCACCCGCCCCAAGGGCAGCAGGCTCCAGCCCGGGGCCGCGGGGAAGATAATCCGCCGCTCCATACTGCCCATGTGCCTGCCCGTTATCATAATCGGCGGCATACGTATCGGCGTTTTTACCGCCACGGAGGCCGGAGCGGTGGCGGTGGTCTATTCCATATTCCTCGGCATTGTGTATAAGGAGCTGACATGGGACCTCATCAAGAAGGGGTTCAAGGAGGCGGTGCTCTCAACGTCGAGCATCATGCTGATCATAGGCGCGGCCTCCTCCCTGTCGTGGGTGCTCACCAAGGAGCAGATACCGCAGCGCATCACCGAATGGATGATGGGCCTGACCGACAACAAATATATTTTCCTGCTGCTGGTCAACGCCTTCCTGCTGCTGTGCGGCATGTTTTTGGAGGGCAACGCCATAATGATCATTCTCGTTCCGCTGCTCTATCCGATCGCGCTCAGCTACGGAATCGACCCGATAAACTTCGCGATGGCCTTTATTTTCAACGTTTCCATCGGCGCAATGTCGCCCCCTATGGGGACGCTGATGTTCGTCACCTGCAATGTGACGGGCTGCCCGCTCAAGGACTTTATAAAGGAGAGCGTCCCGTTTTATATCGTCCTGCTCCTCGAGCTGCTGCTGCTGACATACGTTCCCTTCTTTACGACGGCGCTGGTCAACCTGATATACTGATGCACAGCTTGAAAAACAAAGAGCCGAAAGGCCCGCTCCATCTTGGGGCGGGCCTTTTTCGGGTCTTCTTATCTCATTTCACAGAGGCGTGCTCTGCGGCGGTATTTTCCCTGCGGGCGGGGGCATAATATTAAAAAATCCGTGCAGGGAGGATAATTTATGCCGAAAAATAGGGCAGACAGCTTTGCTGAGGAAATTCAAGGGGCTTTCCCCGAAAACAAAGACGGCGACGGGCAGAGGGAGAAGCAGGGCGGCGACGAAAGCGAGGGCATGGACGGCGGGGCGCTGACCGCCTCCAACCGCCGCGGGGTCATACACTGCCTGACCGTGATAGGCCAGATAGAGGGGCACATACTGCTGCCGCCCGACAGCAAGACCACCAAATACGAGCACGTCATACCCCAGCTTGCCGCGGCGGAGCTGCGCGACGATATCGACGGGCTGCTGATACTGCTCAACACGGCGGGGGGCGACGTCGAGGCCGGTCTTGCGATAGCAGAGCTCATAGCATCCATGAAAAAGCCGACGGTATCTCTTGTGCTCGGAGGCGGCCACTCGATAGGCGTGCCCCTCGCCGTTGCGGCAAAGAGGTCCTTCATAGCTTCGACCGCCACCATGACCATCCACCCCATACGCATGACCGGCCCCCTTATCGGGGTGCCCCAGACCCTCAACTATTTCAAGCGCATGCAGGAGAGGATAATAGATTTCGTCGTGGGCAATTCCGGCATGGACAGGGAGACTTTCTGCCGCTTCTGCTTCGACACGCAGGAGCTGGCAAACGACGTCGGGAGGGTGATAACGGGCAGGGAGGCGGTGGCGAGCGGCCTTATAGACGAGCTCGGCGGCCTCGACCGGGCGATGGACTGCCTGTATTCCATGATAGAGCGGCGACGGCGGGGGAAGCAATAAAAATATGGAAAACCGAGCATTTGTGTGATAGAATATAATAAAGTGAAAATGGGGGTATGTCGCCCCCTTACATAACGGCCGGGGAAAAGTAAAAAGTGCGCCCTCACGGCAGCGCCGCGCAGGACCCGGCACGGCAAAACGGAGGTATTGTATGGATCCGCTGTCCGCGTTGTTCTACGGCATAATACAGGGCGCGTCGGAATTCCTGCCGATATCGAGCTCGGGGCATCTGGTGCTCGCCCAGCACTTCTTCGGCGCGAGCGACATCGAGGCCGACTACATGGCCTTCAACATCCTGCTGCATCTTGCCACCCTGCTGGCGGTGGTCGGCTATTACATAAAGGACGTAATCGCGCTGATAAAGGCCTTTTTCTCCATGTGCGGCGACCTTGCGCGGGGCAGGGGAGCGGGGCTCGGCGACCCGTGGCGAAGGCTGGCGCTGATGATAATAGTTTCGGTCGTGCCGCTGTTTTTCATCGTGCCGGTAAAGGATCAGCTGGAGGGGATATCGAAATATCCCGCCGTCGTCGGCCTGCTGCTGATAGTGACCGGCGTTATCCTGCACTGGTCCGACAGACTCTCGGATAAGCTCGGTGGCAAGGGGCGCGAAATCAAGGATGCGACCCTTTCGGACGCGCTGATTGTCGGGATATTCCAAGCCTTCGGCACGCTGCCCGGCATTTCCCGCTCGGGCTCGACGATATCGGGCGGGCTGTTCCGCGGGCTGGACAGGAGGCTTGCGGTCAGGTTCTCGTTTCTTATGTCGATACCGGCGGTGCTGGGGGCCAACATACTGTCGATAAAGGATATAGCTGCCCTCTCTTCGGCCGACCTGCCCGCATATCTTCTGGGAATGGCCGCCGCAGCCGCGGCGGGGCTTATATCCATAGGGCTGATAAACAGGCTCGCAAGAAAGGGCGGCTTCAAGGTTTTTTCGATATACTGCACGGCGGTCGGCGCGCTGACCGTCATACTGGTGCTGGCGGGCTTTTGATCCCGCGGCGCCCCTTTACGCACAGATTGGGAGGGACGGCAAATGCCTTCTGAAGGTACAAGAGGAACAAGAAAAAAGACGCAGGCAGGCTCCGCCTCGACGTCGGGAAAATCGACGGTCAACCCCGACGTAAAGCGCGGGGCGTGGGGGGTTATATGGATAGCGATAGCCATATTCCTCTTTCTGAGCATGACGGTCAATCTGACGGGGACCGTGGGCAAGGCGGTGGGCGACTTCGGCAAGGGTCTGCTGGGGGCCGTCTCCTTCGTGCTGCCCGCGGTGCCGCTCTACGCCGGCATACAGAACCTCAAGGGGGACACGAGGCTGCGCGCCGCCGCCAAGAGCTGGTCGGCCGCAGTATTGGCCCTTGCCGCTGCGGCCATGATACATATGATACTCAATCCCAGCCCTATGAGCGACGAATGGGGCGAGATAATAAAGTGGCTGTGGACAAGCGGCGTCGCCCTTGAATCCGGCGGGCTGCTGGGCGGCGGCATCGCGTCGCTGCTGATGACACTGACAGCGAGGGTGGGCGGAATAATCGTGGTCGCCGCCGTGATAATCGTCTGCGTGCTGCTTCTGACCGAGCTGACTCCCGCCGCGATAGCAGCGGCGATACGCGACCGCTTCGACGGCGGCGACGAGGGGGAGGAGTACGAGCAGGAGACGGCGCAGAGCGCCGTCCCGGCGGCAAAGCGGCGCGCGCCGCATGAGGCCATGCCCCCCGCAAAGGGCTTTCGCCTCGACATACCCATAACCGACAATTCCGGCCAGAGGGCGGCCGACCCCGAGAGCTCCAACAAGCCCGACATTCCGGCGCCGAGGATAATCGGCGTCAATATTCCCAAGAGCGGCGAGGCGGCTTCCCCGTCTGCGCCCGCCGCAGCCGCGCCCGCCGTTTCGGCGGCGCAGGCGTCGCCGGCGCATGAGGGCGCGTCCGAAATCAGGACGGGCGAGCCCGCAAGGAGAGAGACCGCGGCCGACAGGGCCGAGGTGGAGAAGGCGGCGCAGGAGACGGCGGCCGCCGTATCGGCCGACGCGAAGAAGGAGGAGGGGAAATACACCTATCCTCCGCTGACCCTGCTCAAAAGATCGGTCGCCGCCGCCAATACCGACGCCGCGGCCGAGCTGCGGGCCAACGCCGAGAAGCTGGTCGAGACGCTGCGCAGCTTCGGCGTGGAGACGCGGGTGCTCAACGTCTGCCGCGGGCCTGCGGTCACCCGCTATGAGCTCGCCCCCAACGCGGGGGTCAAGGTCAGCCGTATAGTCAACCTCGCCGACGACATCGCCCTCAACCTTGCGGCGTCGGGCGTGCGCATCGAGGCCCCGATACCGGGCAAGGCCGCGGTCGGGATAGAGGTGCCCAACAGCGAGAACAGCGCGGTGCTGCTGCGCGACATCCTCGAAAGCTCCGCCTTCAAGACGGCAAAGAGCCGCCTCGCCTGCGCCCTGGGTAAGGATATCGCGGGCGAGCCGATAATCGCCGACATAGCAAAGATGCCCCACCTGCTCATCGCCGGCGCGACGGGCTCGGGCAAGTCGGTGTGCATAAACACACTCATTACGAGCATACTCTACAAGGCGACCCCGCAGGAGGTCCGCATGATGATGATAGACCCCAAGGTGGTCGAGCTGGGCAGCTACAACGGCATACCCCACCTGCTGGTGCCGGTTGTGACCGACCCGAAGAAGGCGGCGGGGTCCCTGGCGTGGGCGGTCAACGAGATGCTGCACCGCTATCAGCTCTTTAAGGAAAAGGATGTGCGCAACTTCGAGGGCTACAACCTCGCCGTCGAGGCCGAGCTCGCAGAGCTCGAGCAGAGCTCCGCAGAGGACGAGGCGGACGAGCTCGCCCCCGCCGCCGAAAAGCCCGAGAAGCTGCCCCAGATAGTGATAATAATCGACGAGCTGGCCGACCTGATGATGGCGGCTCCCCGCGACGTGGAGGATTCCATCTGCCGCCTCGCCCAGATGGCAAGGGCTGCCGGAATGCACCTCGTCATTGCGACGCAGCGCCCGTCGGTCGACGTAATAACCGGCCTTATCAAGGCCAACATACCCTCGAGGATATCCTTTGCGGTGTCGTCCCAGGTCGATTCGCGCACGATACTCGACATGGCGGGGGCCGAGAAGCTGCTGGGCAAGGGCGACATGCTCTATTATCCCTCGGGCGTGCCCAAGCCCATACGCGTGCAGGGCTGCTTCATAAGCGACAAGGAGGTCGAAAACGTCGTCGATTTCATAAAGAAGTCGCAGACGGCGGCCTACAATGAGCAGATCATGGAGCAGATTGAGAAAAACGCCGCATCCGACGGCGGCTCCGGCTCTCAGGGCGACGACGACAGCGTGGACCCCATGCTCTCGAGCGCGATAGAGGTGGTGGTGGAGGCGGGCCTCGCCTCGGTTTCCCTCCTCCAGCGCAGGCTCAAGCTGGGCTATGCCCGCGCGGCCCGGCTGATAGACGAGATGGAGCAGCGGGGCATCGTCGGCCCCTACGAGGGGTCAAAGCCGAGATCGGTGCTGATAACCCGCCAGCAGTTCCTCGAGATGAAGCAGAACGACGAGGGCTGACGGGGAGCTCGGCGCAAAAACGAACCCTTTGTTTGTGTGAGGTCTTTTTTATGAGAAAATACGACCTTTCGGCCTTTCTGCCGATGACGCCGGAGGAGCTCTCGGCGAGGGGAGCCGACAGACCGGATTTTGTGCTTGTGACGGGTGACGCGTATGTCGATCACCCGTCTTTCGGTCCCGCCATAATCGGGCGGGTGCTCGAGAGCATGGGCTATCAGGTGGCTATGCTCGCCCAGCCCGGCTGGAAGGACTGCGAGGCTTTCAAACGCTTCGGCCGCCCGCGGCTCGGCTTTTTCGTCACGGCGGGTAACATAGATTCCATGGTGGCCCACTACACCGCCGCCAAAAAGCGCCGCGGAGAGGACGCCTATTCCCCCGGGGGAAGGGCCGGTATGCGGCCCGACCGTGCGGTAATCGTCTACTGCAACAGGATAAGGGAGGCCTACGGGGATATCCCCATAGCCATAGGGGGGCTGGAGGCGTCGCTGCGCCGCTTTGCCCACTACGACTACTGGTCGGACAGGGTGCGGGCCTCGATTCTGGCCGATTCGACGGCCGACATACTCAGCTACGGCATGGGGGAGCGGCAGACGAGGGCGATAGCCGATATGCTGGCCGACGGCGTCCCCGCCGGCGGGCTCGACGGCATAGCCGGCACCTGCGTTATGCGCGCCGCCCCGCCCGAGGGGGAGCATATCCTCTGCCCGTCGTTTGACGAGGTTAAATCGGACCGCTTCGCATACAGCGAGGCGGCAAAGATACAGTTCACCGAGCAGGACGCGGTAAGGGGGCGCACGGTGGTCCAGCCCCACGGGATGCGGTATCTTATACAGTATCCCCCCGCGCGGCCCCTTGACACAAGGGAGCTCGACGAGGTCTATGCCCTGCCCTACACGCGGGCGTGGCATCCGTCCTACGACGATATGGGGGGCGTGCCGGGCCTGTCGGAGGTGGAGTTCTCAATAACGAGCTGCAGGGGGTGCTTCGGCGGGTGCAATTTCTGCTCCCTCTCCTTCCACCAGGGGAGGACGGTGACATCCCGCAGCCACGAGTCGATAATCAAAGAGGCCGAGGCCATGGTGGGCGACCCCGATTTCAAGGGGTATATACACGACGTCGGCGGACCGACGGCCAATTTCCGCCGCCCGTCCTGCGAGGGGCAGAAGAGGCGGGGCGTGTGCAAAAACCGCCAGTGCCTTTTCCCGCGGCCCTGCCCCGAGCTCGTCGCCGACCACGGCGATTACATCTCCCTTCTGCGGAAGCTGCGGGCGATAGAGGGGGTAAAGAAGGTCTTTATCCGCTCGGGCATACGCTTCGACTACGTCATGGCAGATAACAGCTCCGCCTTTTTGACCGAGCTGTGCCGCCACCATATAAGCGGGCAGCTCAAGGTGGCCCCCGAGCACTGCTCGGCCGCCGTCCTGTCATACATGGGCAAGCCGGATTTTTCGGTCTACCGCGCCTTCTGCGAGAGATTCAAAAGGACGAACGAAAGGCTGGGCAAGAAGCAGTTTTTAGTGCCCTATCTCATGTCGTCCCACCCGGGCTCGACCCTCAACGACGCGATAGAGCTGGCGTTATACTTGAAAGAAATCGGCCACCGGCCCGAGCAGGTGCAGGATTTTTATCCGACGCCCGGGACGGTGTCGACCGCAATGTTCTACACCGGCCTCGACCCCATGACGGGGGAGGAGGTCTACGTTCCCCGCACCGACAGGGAGAAGAAAATGCAGCGGGCCCTGCTGCAGTACGCCGAGCCGAAAAACCGCGCCGTCGTTCTCGCCGCGCTGCGCGAGGCGGGGCGCGAGGACCTCATAGGTTATGGCAGGGGTTGCCTCGTGCCGCCCGAGGGAGGCGGCCCTCCGGAACGGGGCAAGGCTGCGCGGCGCTTCTCGCACCAAGCGGGCAGGGCCGCGCTGGACAGGGGGCGCGGCGCCGGAGGGAAGGCCCGTCCCGACGGGGGCGGGAACCCCGCGGGAGGCTCACGCGGAAAAAAGGGCGCAAGGCCCGGGAAAAATAAAAAGGCTAAAAACGGAGGCCGTAAGGTATGATGCAAAGAAGGGCGCGCGGCGCCGACTGGCCGCAGGTGAGAGCCCTGTGGAAGGAGTGCTTCGGCGACAGCGACAGATTCCTCGACTGGTGGGAGAAAAACAGGTGGAACCCCGATTACAGCTATGTGTCATCCGATGGGGACAGGATATGCACGTCGATACAGGGCTGGCCCTTTTTGCTCAACGTGCGGGGCCGCGCGGTAGACGCCGTGCTGCTGGCAGGCATATCCACCCGCCCCGACTGCCGCGGGATGGGCCTTATGAACAAGACGCTGCGCTTTTTGATGAACGATATGCGTCTGCGGGGGATACCCGCGGTCTTTCACACGCCGGTCGACCCGAAGGTATATTTCAGGGCGCTGCACTACACCGTCAGCGACGGGCTGCTCCTGTCGGGCGCGGCGCAGGGGGAGGCGGAGCCCGACCCCGCCGTCCGCGAGGGGGATATATCGGCCGATTTTGAGGGGATACGGGCGGCGTACAGCGCCGCGGCCTCAAGATACAGCGGCATGGCCCTGAGAACCGCCGCCGACATGAGAAGAAAGGCCGCCGACTACACCTGCGACGGCGGAAAACTCAAGGTATATGAAAAAGACGGTCTGATCACGGGCTACGCCTTTTATTACGACCTCGACGAGGGGGTCGTCTGCCCCGAGTGCCTCGCATCCTCCGACGGGGAGTACGAGGCGCTGTGCGGCGCCCTGTCGGCAATGGCTGGAGGGCGGAAGGTATCGGCGAAGCTGCCCCCCGACGTCCGTCTCGGGCCGCCTTTCGCCGAGCGGGCGAAAGCCCGACCCAAGGGGAGCATGGGCATAGCCGACGTCGGGGCTGTTCTCGCCGCCGTCGGCGGGCCGGAGGGCTGCGCGGTTGAAATAAGGGATGAAATCGTCCCCGAAAACGGCGGTATATGGACCCTCAACGGCAAAAGGGCGGATATCCCGCCCTGCGCGTCGATGGATGCGGGCAGGCTCGCGCAGCTTCTGTGCGGGTACAAATCCCTGTCGGAGCTTGCGGGAGAGGGGAACGCCGCCATACTCGACCCCGAGGGGGCGAAAAGAATAGACGCGGCCCTGCCCAAAACGCCCTGCTGGGTAGCCGACGAATACTGATAACGCTCAATAAAAGCATAAAAAAGGGAACGGCCCTGTCTGCCGTTCCCTTTTTCTATTTTATTATCGGCGCGGCGCCCCAGCGGGTGCGCTTGTCAGCCTCGGTTATGGGGCGAACGACCCGACAGGGGTTGCCGAAGGCGACGCAGTTTGATGGTATGTCTTTTGTCACGACGCTGCCCGCGCCGATGACGACGTTCGAGCCTATCTTGACCCCGGGCAGGACGCGGACCCCCGCCCCTATCCACACGTCGGAGCCCACCGTGATGGGCAGGGCGTATTCGAGACCTCGGTTTCGCCGGTCCGCGTCTATCGGGTGGCCGGCGGTATGAAAGCCGCAGTCCGGCCCTATAAAGACGTTGTCGCCGAAGGAAACGGGGGCGCAGTCGAGTATGACGGTGTTGTGGTTGGCGAAAAACCTGTCGCCGATTGCGATGTTGAAGCCGTAGTCGCACCAAAACGGCGGCAGAATGAGAAAGCTGCCCTTTATCGAGCCGAGCAGCCCCTCCATAAGGGCCCTTTGAGATTCGGTATCGGACGGCCTTATCCGATTGTATTCAAAGCAGAGGTCCTTCGCACGGTTGCGCTCGGCGATAATCTGAGGGTCATGGTCGGCGTCGTAGAGCAGACCTGCGAGCATCTTTTCCTTTTCGGTCACAGCCTTTACCTCCCGTTCGGTCGAATTGTGCGGACGGCTGATTTGAGCGGGGCACGGCCTCACAGCTTTCCCTTTCGCAGCCAGTCTATGTCGGCGTAGTTGTCGTCCATATATTGGTCGATGGGGTCCTTCCGCTCTTTCTTATATTCGTGCAGGCGATAATCCTGCGCGCCGCCCACGATGCAGAAGATGATGATAAAAACGGCATAAAACAAAAGCAGTACGGCTCCGAACATAGACGTTCACCCCTTGATTATTATCGGCGGGAACAGCGCGGCGCGCAAGACCGACCGGGCTCATCTCGACCAATACTTGCGGTCGAGGCTGCGGTACTGAAGAGCCTCGAGCACATGGTCGCGCTTTATTTCATCGCTCCCCTCGATATCGGCTATTGTGCGCGAGAGCTTGACGATGCGGTCGTAGGCGCGGGCCGACATGCCCAGCTTTTCAAAGGCGGTGCGCAGCAGCTCTTTTTCGCTCGGGCCGAGGATGCAGTATTTTTCCATATCGGCGGGGGACAGGCGGGAGTTGGTCATCCCCCCGTCGCCGTAGCGCTCGCGCTGGCGCTCCCTCGCGGCGACGACCCGCGCGCGCATCTCGGCCGAGGAGGGGCCGCGTTTTATCCCCGACAGGTCGGAGAAGCTGACCGGCGGTATCTCGATATGTATATCTATCCTGTCGAGCAGGGGGCCCGACACGTGGGCCATATATTGGGATATCGACGCGGGGGTGCAGGTGCATCTTCTGGTCGGGTGGCCGAAGTAGCCGCATTTGCAGGGATTCATGGCGCACACCAGCATAAACGACGAGGGGAAGGTCAGAGTGCCGCTTGCGCGGGAGATGGTGACCCTGCCATCCTCAATGGGCTGGCGCAGCACCTCGAGGGCGTTGTTGTCGAACTCGGGCAGCTCATCCAAAAACAGCACCCCGTTGTGGGCGAGGGATATTTCGCCGGGCGAGGGTATGCGCCCGCCGCCCGACAGGCCCACCGACGAGACGGTGTGGTGGGGCGAGCGGAAGGGGGGCTGGGTGACGAGCAGGCGGCCTGCGGCGAGGCGGCCGGCGACCGAGTAAATCTTGGTCGATTCTATCATTTTTTCGCGGGTCAGGGGCGGCAGTATCGTCGGCAGGCGCTTTGCGAGCATGCTCTTGCCGGCCCCGGGCGAGCCTATCATCAGCAGGTTGTGAAAGCCCGCGGCCGCTATCTCCATCGCCCGCTTTGCCCCCTCCTGCCCGCGGACCTCGGCAAAATCCACCCCGAGGGGGATGGGCTCGTCGGGGCTCTCGTCGGGCGCGGCGGGGAAGAGCTCCTCCTCGCCGCGAAGATGGGCGATAAGGGTCGCGGCGTCGGGTGCGCCGACCGCCTCGACGCCGTCGATCACGGCGGCCTCGGGCGCGTTTTCAAGGGGGAGATAGAGCCGCTTTATGCCGTTCGAATGGGCGGCCGCCGCCATGGCGAGGGCGCCGCGCATCGGCCGCAGGTCGCCGTTGAGGGCGAGCTCGCCGGCAAAGGCGGCCCCATCGAGGCTCTTTTCGGGCACGAGGCCCGCAGTGCACAGCAGGGCGATGAGTATGGGCAGGTCGTATATCGGCCCCTCCTTGCGCACGTCGCCGGGGGCGAGATTGACGGTGATGCGCCTTGCGGGGAAATCGGCCCCGCAGCTCTTTATTGCGGCGCGCACCCTCTCGCGCGACTCCCTTACGGCGTTGTCGGGCAGGCCGACTATCTCGAAGGCGGGAAGGCCGGGGCTTACGCAGGCCTCGACCTTGACGGGAAAGCCGTCTATACCGAAAAGGCCGAGGCTCAGAACCTGAGTCATACAAAGCACCTCCGCTGAAAAACTCCCCAATGAGGCTGTTGATTTAATTATATACTCGCTCGACCGGCGGCGCAAGTGCCGCGGGGCGCAGCGCCGGCACACGGACGCCGAAGGACGAAAAAATTGAGCAAACTGCCCTAAGTTGACAGCGATTTTTTAAGTTTATACCCTTTACAGTAGAAGTGAAAAATGATAAAATCTTTAATTAGTGAAATGAATTATTCCCGCGGCGCGCAGGGCGCGGACAGGCGGTTCCGACCGAATCCGCCGTTTTTCGCGTTTTCGCGCGGGGAAGAGTTTTTAAGGAGGTTTTCCAATGGCAAGAAAAATGTTGACCATGGACGGCAATAACGCCGCCGCATGGGCGGCCTATGCGTTTACCGAAGTTGCCGCTATTTTCCCCATCACCCCCTCCTCCGTTATGCCCGAGGTGTGCGATGAGTGGTCCGTAGACGGCAGGAAAAACATTTTCGGCCAGACCGTGAAGATGGTCGAGATGCAGTCCGAGGCGGGCGCGGCCGGCGCCGTTCACGGCTCTCTGGGCGCGGGCGCTCTGACCACCACCTTCACCGCTTCCCAGGGTCTGCTGCTGATGATCCCCGATATGTACAAGATGGCCGGCGAGCTGCTGCCCGGCGTTATCCACGTATCGGCCCGCTGCGTTGCGACCCATGCGCTGAACATATTCGGCGACCATTCCGACGTTATGGCATGTCGCCAGACCGGCTACGCGATGCTCTGCTCGAACAGCGCGCAGGAGGTCATGGACCTGGGCGCCATCGCCCATCTGTCGGCCATAAAGGGCCACGTTCCCTTCCTGCACTTCTTCGACGGCTTCCGTACCTCCCACGAGATAAACAAGATAGAGGTATGGGACTATAAGGACCTCGCCGCCATGGTCGACAAGAAGGCCCTCGCCGAGTTCCGTGCAAAGGCCCTCAATCCCGAGCATCCCGTGCTTCGCGGCTCGGCTCAGAACCCCGACATCTTCTTCCAGGCCCGCGAGTCCTGCAACCCCTACTACGAGAAGATACCCGGCATCGTAGAGGAGTACATGAACAAGGTCAACAAGAAGATAGGCACCGACTATAAGCTGGTCAACTACTACGGCGCTCCCGACGCGACGAAGGTCATCGTTGCGATGGGCTCTGTTTGCGAGACCATAGAGGAGACCGTCGACTACCTCAACGGCAAGGGCCAGAAGGTCGGCCTGCTGAAGGTGCATCTGTATCGTCCCTTCCCGAAGGACGCCTTCCTCAAGGCGCTGCCCAAGACCGTCGAGAAGATAGCGGTCCTCGACCGCACCAAGGAGCCCGGCTCCATAGGCGAGCCCCTCTACCTCGACGTGTGCACCGCCCTGTTCGGCCAGAAGGACGCGCCCTCCGTTATCGGCGGCCGCTACGGCCTCGGCTCGAAGGATACCATACCCGCCGACATCATCGCCTGCTACAAGAACCTTGACGCAAAGCAGCCCAAGGCTCCCTTCACCCTGTCGATAACCGACGACGTGACCAAGCTCTCCCTCAAGAGAGGCGCGAGCCCCGTCACCTCCGCCAAGGGCAACACCGAGTGCAAGTTCTGGGGCCTCGGCTCGGACGGCACCGTCGGCGCGAACAAGAACTCGATAAAGATAATAGGCGACCATACTCCGCTGTACGCTCAGGCCTATTTCGCATACGACTCGAAGAAGTCGGGCGGTATAACCATTTCCCACCTGCGCTTCGGCAAGAAGCCCATCAAGTCCACCTACCTTATCAACAAGGCCGACTTCGTGGCATGCCACAATCCGTCCTACGTTGACAAGTACAAGATGGTTCAGGACCTCAAGCCGGGCGGAAAGTTCCTGCTCAACTGCGCGTGGAGCGACGCCGAGCTCGGCAAGATGCTCCCCGCCGATATGAAGAGATATATCGCAAAGAACAGGATATCCTTCTACACCATCGACGCCATCGGCATCGCGAGGAACCTCGGTCTGGGCAACAAGACCTCCATCGTGCTCCAGTCGGCCTTCTTCAAGATCGCCAACGTTATCCCCTTTGAGGACGCAAAGAAGTATATGCGCGACGCCGTTGTCAAGTCCTTCGGCGCAAAGGGCGAGAAGATAGTTTCGATGAACCACGCCGCCATAGAAGAGGGCGAGAAGAATATCAGACAGGTCAAGGTTCCCGCCGACTGGGCCAACGCCGTCGACGAGGTTAAGGCCAAGAAGGCCGACCTGCCCGAGTTCATCGAGAAGATACTTATCCCCTGCAACGCTCAGCAGGGCGACCAGATACCGGTTTCCACCTTCAAGGGCGCCGAGGACGGTCACCTCATGGCCGGCTCCTCCGCGTATGAGAAGCGCGGCATAGCCGTCGACGTTCCCGTATGGAATCCCGAGGGCTGCATACAGTGCAACCAGTGCTCCCTCGTTTGCCCGCACGCCGCCATTCGTCCCGTTGTGCTCAACGCCGCCGAGGTCAAGAAGGCGCCCAAGGGCATGAAGTACAAGCCCATGATAGGCAAGGGCTTTGAGAACTATCAGTTCGGCGTAGCCGTCGACGTGCTCGACTGCTCCGGCTGCGGCAACTGCACCAAGGTTTGCCCCGGCAACAACAAGAACGAAGTTCTCACCATGAAGCCCATCGCGACCCAGCTCGACCAGCAGAAGTATTTCGACTACGGCATCAAGGTCTCCTTCAAGCCCGACGTTATCGCCGGTCCCGTGAATGTGAAGACCTCGCAGTTCCGTCAGCCGCTGCTTGAGTTCTCGGGCGCCTGCGCAGGCTGCGGCGAGACCCCGTATGCCAAGCTCGTAACCCAGCTCTTCGGCGAGCGTATGTATATCTCCAACGCGACCGGCTGCTCCTCCATCTGGGGCGGTTCGGCTCCCTCCACCCCCTACACCGTGAACCACGAGGGTCACGGCCCCGCATGGTGCAACTCCCTCTTTGAGGACAACGCCGAGCACGGCCTGGGCCTCTACCTCGGCCAGAAGCAGATACGCGACCGTCTCGCCGGCCAGATCGACGAGATAGACGACGCCGGCGTAAAGGCTGCCGCCGCCAAGTGGCATGAGACCTACAACGACGGCGACAAGAACGGCGAGGCTACCAAGGAGCTCATCGCCGCCCTCGAGAAGTGCGGCTCCAAGGAGGCCAAGGCAATTCTTGAGAACAAGCAGTTCCTGTCGAAGAAGTCCGTTTGGATATTCGGCGGCGACGGCTGGGCCTATGATATCGGCTACGGCGGACTTGATCACGTTATCGCCTCCGGCGAGGATGTGAACATTCTGGTATTCGATACCGAGGTTTACTCCAACACCGGCGGACAGTCCTCCAAGGCCACCCAGATGGGCGCCGTGGCGCAGTTCGCCGCTGGCGGCAAGCCCATCAAGAAGAAGAGCCTCTCCGAGATCGCTATGGCCTACGGCTACGTTTATGTGGCTCAGATAGCTCTGGGCGCCGACATGAACCAGGCTGTAAAGGCTATGCGCGAGGCCGAGAGCTATCACGGTCCTTCCCTCGTTATCGGCTACGCCCCCTGCATCAACCACGGCATCAGGGGCGGCATGACCGATACCCAGAAGGTCATCAAGAATGCGGTTGCGGCCGGCTACTGGAACATGTTCCGCTTCGACCCCAGACTCAAGGCCGAGGGCAAGAACCCCTTCATGCTCGACTCCAAGGCTCCGAGCGCCTCGTATCGCGACTTCATCATGAACGAGGTCCGTTACAGCGCCCTGACCCGCAAGCTGCCCGAGAAGGCGGAGCGCCTGTTCACCCAGGCCGAGAAGGACTCTATCGAGAGATATGAGCACCTCCAGAAGCTGACCGAGCTCTACAAATAAGCTCCGTTTATAACGGTTAAAAACGCCCTCTGGAAAAACAGAGGGCGTTTTGCCCATATTCGGGAACAAAGCCTCACGACCTGCGTCTAAAGCGATAGCTGACAGAAAATCAGGGAGGTGCAAAATGAAAACAAGGAAAATAACTGCGTTGATTTTAATCGCGGCCTTTGCCGTGATGATGTTTGCGGGCTGCGCCGCAAGCGCTGACTATCAGAACGCGACGTCGTCGTCCGCGGCCTATGCCGTAAAGGAGGCGCCCCGCGCCGCCGGAGGCGCCGCGATGGACAACGGCTTTGCCGACGGGATGTACTACGACGGGGATATAGTTATGACCGAGGCCGAGACCGCAGAGTACGGCCCCGCGTCGAGCTCCTCGCCCAGCCCCCTGCTCACGGGCAAGAAGATAATAAAGAACGCCTATATGTACATGCAGACCACCGAGTTCGACAACACGGTGTCGGCCCTCAATTCCCTCGTCAGCGAGCTGGGGGGATACATTGAGAATTCCGACATAAGCGGCGGCTACATAGGCGAGAGCAGGAGCTCGCGCGAGCTGAGCTACACCGTGCGCGTGCCGGCGGACAAGTATTCCGCCTTTATCGGCAGGGTGGGGGATGTGGCCCACATAGTCAACATCAACGAGAGCATAAGCGACGTAAGCGAGGAGTATTTCGACATAGAGGGGCGTCTTTCCACCCTCAGGGCCAAGCAGAAGCGGCTGCAGGAGCTGCTCGAAAAGGCCGAGCGGATAGAGGACATGATAACTATCGAAAACGCCCTGTCCGACGTCACCTACGAGATAGAGTCCTACGCGAGCAGGCTCAAGAGGCTCGACAGCCAGATAGATTATTCGCAGATATACATCAACCTCTCCGAGGTTTACAAGCTGACCGAGGTCGAGAAGACCCCCGAGACCTTCGGCGAGAGGATTTCGGGCGCCCTGTCGAGGGGAATCCGCCGCTTCGGCGACAACCTCGAGGACCTCGCGGTCGACCTCGTGTACGCCCTGCCGTGGCTGATTGTGCTGGCGGTCATTATCATCATCGCCGTGATAATCGCCTCGATAGTGCGCCGCTCCAACAAAAAGAAGAGGCAGAGGGCGCAGGAGCAGTACATGCAGCAGATGCAGCAGGCCCAGCAGGCCCGCCCCGACGGGAACAATCCCCAGCAGAACGGCTGATTTGAGCCCCGAAAGCGAATAAAGGCAGAAAAAACCGCCCGTGAGGATATCCTCACGGGCGGTTTCCGCTTAACAACCGCAGGCAAAAGCCGTTTTGCCGCGTCCCTTTTATTCGTCGTATATGCCGAAGATGTCCTCAAAGGTCATCAGCTTTACGTTGGGAAGGGTCGCGTCGGACTTGGCGTAGCAGAACCAGTAGCCGTCCTCCAGAGATATTTTGAGCAGGCCGTTTTCAAGGGTGCCGTCGTAAACGATATCGTCGTCCTCGAATTTTATCTTCACCTTGCCGCCTTCAACGCTCCACGATTCGATGTCGTCCTCATACTTGTCGCCTTCGTCCTCGCTGTAAACAGTACCGGTGCCGTTGCTCTTGAGGACGAAGTAGTCGTTTTTCATATCCTCGTCGTCGATATAGTAATAATCCTGCTTTTCGACGTCGTCGATAAACTCCTCAAGCAGATCGCTCATATAGTCGTAGCTGAGGCATACGGCGTAGAAATGATACTCGCCGGCGTTGGGATCGTCCTTGCCGCCCGAGCCCGAACCGCCGGAGCAGGAGCACAGAGCCGCTGTCAAAAGGACTGCAAGCAAAAGGGATATAATTCGTTTAGAATTCTTCATAGAGCACCTCCGTAAATAATTAGAGCCTGAAATCGCGTGTTTTAGCTGCAACATGGGTATAATAAATAGAATATAACATAATATCGGCCGATTTGGAAGAAGAAATTTTCCAAAGGGCCGTTTTTTGCCCTTCCTGCGGCAAAAAGAGGAAAAAACGGCCGGGCCCCGCGCAGATTTGTGTTTAAGCGGCGCTCTGTTTGTTATATACTGTAATCGTAAAGAGGGCCGGCGGGGTTCGGCCCGCGAAAATACGCGGCACGGACTTTTGTGCCGGCGAAACGGAGAGATGCGAAAGTGAAGGCGGTAATAATAGGCGGGGTCGCCGGCGGAGCCACCGCGGCCGCCCGCATAAGAAGGCTCGACGAGGGGGCCGAGATAGTGATTCTGGAAAAATCGGGCTTTATTTCCTACGCCAACTGCGGACTGCCCTACTTTATCGGAGGGGTTATCGAGGACCCGAGGGAGCTGACCCTCCAGACCCCCGAGGGCTTTCGCCGCCGCTTCAACATCGACGTGCGGGTAAAAAACGAGGCGACGGCGATAGACCCCTCGCGCAAAACAGTGACGGTGCGCGAGCTCGAATCGGGCAGGATATATACCGAAGAATACGACAAGCTGCTGCTCTCGCCCGGCGCGAGGCCCACCGTGCCCGCGGGATACGCGGGCGGAGGGGAGAGGATATTCACCCTGCGCACGGTGGAGGACACGCTGAAAATCCGCCGCTTTGTCAAGGAGAGCGGCGCCGCGAGCGCCGTAATCGCCGGCGGCGGCTACATCGGCCTCGAGATGGCGGAGAATCTTATCGGCATGGGGATAAGAGTCACGATAGTCCAGCGGCCGCGCCAGCTGCTTGCGCCCCTCGACCCCGATATGGCGGCCTTTGTCCACGCGCGGGCCCTCGCTGCGGGGCTGGAGCTGCGCCTCGGCTGCCCGGTCGACGGCTTCGAGGAGAGGGATGAAAGGGTGCGTACCCTGATAAAGGACGGAGAGCCCCTCCTTTCCGACATGGTGATACTCGCCGTCGGCGTCACGCCCGACAGCTCCCTTGCGAGGGAGGCCGGTCTGGAGCTGGGGCTCAAGGGGGCGATAATCGTCGACGAGCGCATGAGGACCTCGGCCCCCGACGTCTACGCCGTGGGAGACGCGGTGCAGATAAAGCACCGCGTGCTCGGCACCGACGCCGTCATACCCCTCGCGGGGCCGGCCAACAGGCAGGGGCGGGTCGCGGCCGACAACATCTGCGGTCTCGACAGCGTTTACAGGGGCTCGATGGGCTCGTCGATAATAAAGTTGTTCGACCTGACGGCGGCGGCGACCGGCGTCGGCGAGAAGGCTGCCCGCGCGGCGGGGATTGATTATGAAAAGGTTATACTTTCGCCCGCATCCCACGCCGCCTACTATCCGGGGGCCGAGACCATGACGATGAAGGTCCTCTGCGACAGGGCGACCAAAAGGGTCATCGGCGCCCAGATCGTGGGCGCGGGCGGCGTGGACAAGCGCATCGACGTGCTTTCGGCCGCGATTTCGGCGGGGCTCACGGGGCCCGAGCTCGGCGAGCTCGATCTCGCCTACGCGCCGCCCTACTCGTCGGCCAAAGACCCGGTGAACATGGCGGGCTTTATGTTCGACAATATATTCGCCGGCAGGATAAGGCAGTTCCACTGGGACGAGGTCGAAGCCCTGCCGACGGACGGCAGCGTGACCCTGCTCGACGTGCGCACCCCGCGCGAATACGAGCGCGGGCACGTCGAGGGCTTTATGAACATCGAGGTGGACGCTTTGCGGAGCAGGCTGGACGAGCTCGATAAGGCAAGGCCGGTCTACGTCATGTGCCAGAGCGGCATACGCAGCTATATCGCCTGCTGCATACTTGCGGCGAACGGGCTCGAGTGCTTCAATTTCTCGGGGGGTTATCGCTTTTACGGCACGGTGAAGAGAAATATCGGCCCCGCTCAGTCGTCCCTGCCATGCGGCATGGAGAAATAAGGGCGGCGCTTTTATAAGAATAATAAAACAGGCGCGGGATAAATCCCGCGCTTGTTTTATATCTCAATCACAGGCCCCACGGCAGATAGGCCGCCAAAACCGCAAACAGCACGGCGGGCAGCATGTTGGCGACCCGTATGCTTTTATTCCACACGAGGTTTATCCCGACGCAGAAAATCAGCACCGAGCCGATGAGGGAGAGGCTGGATATCGCGGAGGGGGTCATGACGGGAGAAATCAGTCGGGCAAGGAGGGTCACGCCGCCCTCGAAGAAAAAGACGGGGACGGCCGAAAAGACACAGCCCCTGCCCATGGACGAGGTCATGACGGCGATTATTATAAAATCAAGCACCGATTTTACGGCGAGGGTGGCGATATTCCCCGTAAGGCCGTCCTGTATGGCGCCCACTATCGCCATAGCGCCGATGCAGACCGTAAGGGAGGCCGTGACGAAGGCGTCGACGAAATTTGCGTCGTCGGCGCTGCCCGTCTTGCTCTTCAGCCACTCGCCGAGGCGCTCGAAGCCTCGCTCTATACCCATCAGCTCGCCCGCGAGGGTGCCGAGGGTCAGACACAGCACCACAAGCAGGGACCTGCCGCCCGCAAGCGAGCCCCCCTCGACGGTGAGCATGCCCTCCATCGCGCCGGCGACGGCGATAAAGAGGGTGCTTATACCGCAGGCGGTTTTAAGGGCATCCTGCATTTCCCTGCCGAAGCGCCTGCCCGCAAGCGCGCCTGCGGCGCCGCCGAGCACGATTGCGGCGCTGTTGATGATTGTTCCCAGACCTATCATTTCATACCACCGATAATCAGATTACAGGGGCAGAGAGCCCCGACCGTTTTATTCTATCACCCTTTGGCCGGGGGGTCAATAAGACGCGGGGAGCCCGTCGGCGTGAAAAAGGAGGCGCGGCGCGCCTCCTTTTTCGAACATCCTGTCGCCGCAGCGGCGGGGCTATAAGTATCTTTTTATTTCTATCCACACGCGGCCCTTGCGGCTCTGCCCGCCGATTTTCTCAAGGCGGGCCTTGCCCCTGCCGCGGAGGGAGAGCACGGCCCCTTCGCCGAGCTCCTTCGACGCAGACAGGGCCGGACGGTGGTCGACCTGCACGAGGCCGGATTTTACGGCGCTCTGCGCAGCCTCGCGCGGGATGCGAAAGGCGGCCGAAAGGACCGCGTCCAGCCTGACCGACGCGACGGTATCCTTTATATCCTCATATTTCTGCTCGGGGGAGGGGACATCCCCGAGGGGGCATATACGGGCCGACAGGGGCACGCGCCCCGCCTCCCTCAGGCTGGAGAGCAGAAAGTCCTCCACCGATGCGAGGGCGAGGACAAAGCTCTTTTCCCCGCCGACGATTATATCCCCTACCGCCTCGCGCTTTACGCCGAGGGCCATCACCGCGCCGAGTATGTCGCGGTGGGTCAGAGGGGCTCGGTGGGTCAGCTCTATGGCAATCACGGGAAATGCGTCGTCCTCCCGCGAGGGGAGAAGGTCCGCATCCTCGCACAGAAGGGCGACGGTGCGCTCGGCCCCGTCCCGCCCGCCGTCGAAGACCGTTTCGATTCCGAGCTCGGCCCTGACGCTCTCGGCCGCGGCGCGCTCCGCCTCGTCGAGAAAGGGGGTGAAGGTAAAATATCCCGTGCGCTCGGCCCGACCTGCGAGGTCGAACAGGCGGCGTATGAGAATTCTGTCGCCGTCGCTCTGCGCGCGGCGAAGGGCCCTGTCAAGGTCCATGAGGCTCACTCCTGTCGTAAGATAAGGGCTGCGTCCTGCCGTAAAAAAGGGCGCGGGATTCCTTCCCGCGCCCTTTGCGTCAGGTTTTCTTTACGAGCTTTGCGCCGCAGCGGGGGCAGGTTATCTCGATTTTTCCCTTGCCGCGCGGCACGCGCAGGGTGTTGCGGCAGCCGGAGCAGGTAAAATAGCGGTGCTCCCTGTCCTTCGCCATAGAGTAAAGGGAGGAGAGCTTTGCCTGAAAAGGGCCCCATTTTTCCATAAAAAGCCTGTTTTCGCGGCGGCGCGCGTCGATGTTGCGCGAGAGGATGCGCGCGGCGCATATCAGGGCGACGGCCACGGCCAAAACCGACATAAAGCCGAGCGGCTTTATATATGATAGAAGCATGAGGGCGATATACAGCACGAGCAGGGCGCAGCTTAATTGGTCGGTGCCGTATCTGCCGTACATAAAGCTGCGAAGTCTGTTCATCATGTGGGAAGGCCTCCGTATCAAAGTTATTTATATTTTAACACGATTGACAGGAAAAGTTATAACATATAAAATATAAATTGTAAATTATCTGTTAAAACTGCGGATTTCGGGGAGGTTTTGCAAATGAAGGTCCTTGCGATAAACGGCAGCCCCCACAAATCGGGCACCACTGCCGCCGCCATCGCCGCCGTCGCCGCACGGCTCGAAAAGCAGGGCATAGAGGTCGAAACCATGCAGGTCGGCCACCTGCCCATACACGGCTGCATGGGCTGCGGGAGCTGCATGAAGAATCCGGAGCACCACTGCGTTTTCGACGACGCGGTCAACGTCTGTCACGACAAATGCGCCGAAATCGACGGGCTCATCATAGCCTCGCCTGTATATTACGGGGCGATAGCCGGCACGATGAAGTGCTTTCTCGACCGGCTCTTTTACACCGGACCCGACCTCAAATTCAAGGTGGGGCTGGCCCTCGCCGCCGTGCGCCGCACGGGCGAGATGTCGACCTTCCAGCAGCTGACGAGCTACCTGTCGCTGAGCCAGATGATAATGCCTCCCTCACAGTACTGGGTGAGCGTCCACGGCATGAACGCCGAGGAGATAAAAAAGGACGAGGAGGGCTATCAGGTCCTCGAGGCCGCGGGCGACGCGATGGCATGGCTTATGAAGATGCGCGAGGCCACAAAGGACACCGTACCCGCTCCCGATATCCCCCTGAGAACGCGGACGAATTTCGTGCGCTGAGCCTTTTGATGCTTTGATGCTTTGATGCAAAAACTGCGACAGTCGGTTGGGGGATGGTCTGATGCTGCAATTCGATATGGCGATAGTTCTCAACCAGATGGGGCTTTTCGGCGTGCTGCTCTTGATCGGCTTTGTCGCCACAAGGATAGGGCTGCTCAACGAAAAGAGCCTCGCCGGTCTGTCGGCCTTTATAGTGAATGTGATACTGCCCGCGATGGTGGTGTATATGCTCGTGTGCAACACCGACAGGCAGCTTATCATGACCTCGGGCACGGCGATAGCGGTGATGTTCTGCCACGCCTTCTTTCAGTACAGCTGCGGGACGATAACGGGCAGGCTCGCCCGTCTGCCCGATAACACCCGCCACATACATATTTTCCAGTACGGGCAGGGGAACAGCGGGCTTGTCGGCCTGCCGCTCATTATCGCGGTGCTCGGCAAGGACAGCTCGCTCTACGGGTCGCTGTTCCTTCTGGTGGATTTTACGATGCTCTCGACCTTCGGGACCTACCTTTCCTACGACGTGTCGGGCGATGTGAAGTATTCGCCGAGGATGGTGCTCTCGCGCCTCAAAAACCCGATGTTCATCGCCCTCGTCTTTTCGGTTGTGCTGGTGATACTGAACATAAGGCCGTCGGGCTTTGTGGAAGAGGGGATAAACGGCCTGTCCGACTCGCTGCGGTTCGTGTCGATGGTATATATCGGCGGCATGCTCGCGACGGTGGGCGTAAAGAGGATAGAAAACCTGCGGGGCATCGTGCTGATAGTCGTCTGCAAAATGCTCGTTTCGCCCGTGCTGATATTCTGGCTGACGGGCTTTATACCGAACATAGTGCCCCCGCCCCTGCGCCTTGCGCTGACTCTGTCGGCCTCGCTGCCGTCGGCCTTCACAATGGCCTCCCTCGCGCAGGAGAATAATTCCGACTACGTATACGCCACCCTGTCGACCTTTATTACGACGGTGAGCTGCCTTGTGACCATACCGACCGTGTGCTGCATCGCCAATATGATAGCCTGAGCATGAAAAAACAAAAGAGCGACCGTGGCCCCTTTCGGGCCGCGGCCTGTCTGAAAAGGAAGCTGACATGAGCAGTAAAAGTCCCCTCGCGTCGATAATGCGTCACCGCTCCCGCTACAAGCTGACGGGGTTCGGCGCCCTTGTCGGCGCCTGCGCCGCTGTGACGGCGATAGCCTACCGCTTCACCCTCTCCTACGCGGAGGAGGTGCGAAGGACCATATTCTCCCTCGCCGATTCGCCCTTGAAGATAGCGGGCATGTTTGTCCTGTTCGCCCTTATCGGGGTGGCGGTCGGCCGGGTGACACAGGGCGAGCCCCTGATAAAGGGCAGCGGTATCCCTCAGGTCGAGGGGCAGCTGCTCGGCTTTTTTTCGCCCCAATGGCTGCCGGTGCTGGTGAAGAAATTTATCTGCGGGGCGGCCTGCATCGTCTGCGGCCTGTCTCTCGGCAGAGAGGGCCCGTCGATACAGCTCGGGGCCATGACTGCGCAGGGCATGTGCGATTTGACCGGCCGCAGCCGCGTCGAGAGGAAGTATCTCATCGTCTGCGGGGCCTGCGCGGGGCTTGCCGCCGCCTTCAACGCGCCGCTGGCCGGCGTCATGTTCGGTCTGGAGGAGGTGCATAAGAATTTCTCCTCCCGCGCGATGCTGCCCGCGATGGTGGCGGCGATAAGCGCCGATGTTATTTCAAAGCTGATGTTCGGCGTGTGGTCGACGCTCAGCATAAACCCCGTGGGCCTGCTGCCGATAAAATTCTATTTTCTCTATATACTCATAGGGGCGCTGACCGGCCTTTTCGGCGCCTTTTACAACAGGACCCTGCTGTTCGTTCAGGGGCTGTACGCAAAGCTCCCCGTGCCGCTGTGGGCGAGGATAGTTATACCCTTTATCTGCGCGGGGATAATCGGCTTTCAGCTGCCTGAGATACTGGGCGGCGGCCACTCCATAATCGAGGAGCTCGCCTCCTACCACTACGCCCTTGATTTTATGGCGGTGCTGCTGGTCGGCAAGTTCCTCTTTTCGATGATATGCTTCTGCTCGGGCGCGCCGGGGGGCATCTTCTTCCCCCTGCTGGTGCTCGGGGCGCTGAGCGGCGCGATATTCGCCGAGAGCGCGTCGATACTCATAGGTCTGCCGCAGCAGTATGTCATCAACTTCATGCTGATGGGCATGGCCGGCATGTTCGCCGGCATCGTTCGCGCGCCGCTGACGGGGATTATATTGGTGGTCGAGATGTCGGGGTCTCTTACACAGCTTATCGGCCTTTCGATAGTCTCCTGCGTGTCGTGGCTGGTGGCCGACCTTACCCACAGCAGGCCGATATACGAGAGCCTGCTCGACAACATGACGCCCGACAGCGTCGACAACTCCTTTGCCGGAGAGCAGAATATAATAGACGTCGTCGTTTCCTACTCGAGCCGCCTTTCGGGCCGGCCCGTCAAGGAAATCGAGTGGCCGAGCGGCTGCCTTATCGTGTGCGTCAACCGCGGCAACGAGCAGATAGTGCCCCGCGGCGAGACGGTGCTCGAGCCGGGCGACGTGCTCAATATTGCCTGCCCCGTCGGCGACGAGGGGCTGGTGCGCAGCATAACCGATACGCCGGCCGACGAGCAGGACGGCGGGAGCTGACACGGTATGAGGCCGAAGAATACCTTGGGAGGATTCTTATGATAAAAAACAGGTGGACGGCGTTCGTCCTGTTTGTGATATTGTTTACGGCGTTCTGGAACGTTTTGGATTTTCTGTATACCCGGTTTATAGCGGGGGGCTCCTACGGCTTTTCGGCGGCGGGAGATATGCTGGCACCGGTCGCCGTCGGCGTTGTTGCGGGGTATCTTCTGTTCCTCAATAACGAAAAGAAGGATTGAAAAAGGGTGAGAAACTTTGGTTTCTCACCCTTTTTGCGTCTGTACGGGTCAGTTCCTTTTATAGAAGAGGCCTATCGCTATCGCGGCCGAGAGCGCGAGCAGGCACAGACCGAGCATTATCAGGGTCTGTCCGTCGGGGAGGGCGGCGGAGCCGTCCGCCGTCTCGTTTTGGGCCGCCGTATCCGCCGGGAGTGGCTCGTCGCCCTCCGTTCCGGACACGTCGGAGAGGGCGGGCCCGGCTGCGGCGGGGGGAGTGCTGCTTATGGTGAGGGAGGACTTACCGTCGCTGCTGTCTGTCTGCCGGGAGCCGTCCGTATCGGGGGAGGACTGCGGCCCGCCGTCGGGGGGCGAGGGCATGTCGCCATTAGGGCCGTCCGTATCCGGGGATTCGGGCATTGAGCCGTCCTGCGGCAGCTCGGGGAAGGAGCCGTCGGGGGGCTCGGGCAGAGAGCCGTCCTGCGGCAGCTCGGGAAAAACGCCGCTCGGCGGGTCGGGCAGCGAGCCATCCTGCGGAATGTCGGGAAAGACGCCGTCGGACGAGTCGAAGGGGAAGCCGCCCCGACCGCCGAAGGGACCAAAGCCCCTTTGACCGCCCATGCCGCCGCGGCTATGGGTATTTGCGCCGGTCGTGCCGTCCGAGCCGTCTGACGCAGCGGCACCGTCGGAGGGGGCCGCGCCGGTTGTGCCGCCGAAGCCGCCCATGCCGCCGAAGCCGCCCATGCCGCCGAAGCCGCCCATGCCGCCGAAGCCGCCGGCGCTCATAGCGCTGTTGACGGAGGTCGATACGCTGTCGAGCGCGACGTCGTAGGTCGTGCCGCCCGCTTCCACCGTGTAGTTCTCGCCGAGGACGAGCTCGGGCGAGCTGACGGTGACGCAGGAGAAGCTGTTTTCGGGTGTGAAGGTAAGGATAATATTGCCGTTTGAATCCTTCACGGTGATTTCGCTGCCCGCTTCAACGGTCCCGTCGGTATAGAGGGTAAAGGAGGGCTGGGTCGAGCCGTCGCCGAAGGCCTCCGCCATAGAGGACGAGCCGCAGGCGACCACCGTGCCGCCGCTGACGGTACCGGTATAGCCGCCCTCGCTGTTCCAGTCGAGGGCGCAGCTTCCGCCCGCCGCGTCCATGCTGATATAGACTGAACCGCCGGTGATGTAAATATCGCCGTTGGAATCGAGCCCGTCGGCGTCGCGGGCGTTTTGGCTTATTATATTGACTGTGCCGCCGCTGATGCGTATCCACGTGTCGGCCGATGAGGAGGCGCTGCCGGCCTCGCCGTTTGCGGAGGCGTTTTCGACCGCCTTGACGCCGTCGGGCTGACCGGCCTGCCCGTCGGCCCCGCCGGAGGGCGCCTGCGGCGGGGTCGCGCCGGATGCGGTATCGGTATCGGAACTTGCGGTATTTCCGTTCATGCCGCGCATACCGCGGCCGCCGAAGCCGCCCATGCCGCCGAAGCCGGAGGCGCCGCCGTTGGCGTTTATGCCGTCGTCGGAGGCGTATACGGTGATATCGCCGCCCGATATATCGACGGTTATGCCCTCAAGGCCCTCGGCGCATCGGGATATGTATATCGTGCCGCCCGACACGCTCAGGGTATTGTCGGAATGTATGCCGTCGTCATCCGCAGCTATGGTCATGCTGCCGCCTGCTATCGTCACGTCGTCGGCGGCGTTGATTCCGTCGCCGCCGGCCGTTATATCGACGGAGCCCGATTCGATGTAGAAATAGGCTCCTTCCGCGTCGACCGATATGCCGTCGTCGCCGGCGCTGAGGGTCAGCGCCGCATCCATGATGCGCACAGAGTCGTTGACGTGCAGGGCGTCCTGCGCGGCGGTGACGGCGACGTCGCCTCCGGTGATGACGAGCGAGTCGTTGACGGCTATGCCGTGGCCTGCCGGTGCGTTGACGGTGAGGCTGCCCGAGCCGTTTATCGTCACGTCGTCGTGGGCGAAGAGGGCGCCGTCGGTCCCGTCGGCCGCGGCCGCCTCGCCGAAGGCCGAGGGGCCGGTCAGGGTGTTGACTGTGCCTGCGGCCAGGGTGATAAAGGTCTTGTCGGCCTCGTCGACAATGATGCAGGCGTCGTCGGAGCAGGTTATATCGACCCCGTTGAGGAGGATATAGACCTTGGAATTGTCATTTGCGCTGACGGTGATGCTGCCGTCGGTCAGAGCGCCAGATACGACGTACCGTCCGGAGGAGGAGATGACCACCCCGCCGTCATAGGCGTAGGCCCCCTTGCCCGACACGCTCGCCGTATCGCCCCCGAGGGTGATGACGGTCGCGGAGGAGGAATCCCACCCGCCGTTTCGGTCGGCGGAGGTAAAATAAACGCTGTCAGAGTATTCTTCGCTGTCCTGATCGATTATTTTCGTTATGCCCAGCGCCTCGCCGTTCATGAAGAGGGCTGTGACGATAAGACTGAGGATGACAATGACAACGCAGATGATATCTATGTTCTTATGCGTCGACATGCTGCTGCCTCCTTTTCAAGGCTGTGACTGTGCCGCTGCGGGCGTCAGCCCATATAGTCGCCGTTGTAGCTGACGAGCACGGCACTCTGCACCCCCTCCATGTCGGACAGGGCGTTGACAAAATCGGTATTGCCGTCCCTGAGGCGCACCTCGAGGTCTATTTCGACGCTGCCCTTCTGGGCGGTCTTGCTCTTGACCGAGCAGCGGCTCGCGTGCTGCTGCACAAAGCCCACCGCGGCCTGCTCGCTGTCGTACCCGTCGCAGCGGATGACCACTATGTAGGGGTTGGAGCTCTCGCGGCGGTTGGCGAAGATGAGGATGATAAGGCCGATGATTACGCTGCCGAAGACGGCGAGGGGTATCATTCCCGCGGCGAGGACTATGCCGGCCGCTATCGACCAGAAGAGAAAGGCGATGTCGAGCGGCTCCTTAATCGCGGTGCGGAAGCGCACGATGGACAGGGCGCCGACCATGCCGAGGGAGAGGACGACGTTGCTCGTCACGGCGAGGATAACGAGGGTGGTTATCATGGTCAGGGCGATGAGGGTCACGCCGAAGGTGGACGAGTACATCACGCCCGCGTAGGTCTTTTTATAGATAAAGAAGATGAACACCCCCACGCCGAAGGCGAGCAGAAGGGCGAGGGCCATATCGAGCACGCTGACGGAGGTCACGTTGTTGAGGAAATCCGACTTGAATATGTCCTGAAATGTCATTTATACCAGCTCCTTAAAATTTGCTTTATTTTCACGGGATTACGGCGGGAGGGGCGGCCGTTCAGCCGTAGAGCCTGCACCTTGCGTATTTTGAGAAGGCCGAGCTGCGTCTGCCGGGGGTGAGCACCGCGTCCCTTATGACAGAGGGGAGAAATTCGTCCCACTTGACCTCGAGCACCACGGCGTCGTCCCCTGCGGGGATGGTGACGCAGTCGGGATTGAGGAAATCGGTGCAGCTCAGGCCGGTGCGTATGTCGTAGTCAAAGGTGACGCGCACATTGCCCGGCGGGTAGACGAAGGGCTCGCGGGTGTAGTCCACTATCGTTTTGGGGCGAAGGCCCTGATAGGTCATCTTGCAGTACAGCTCCCGAACAAGGGGGTGGGGGGAGAGGAGCATCCAGCCGGTGTCGCCCTCGGTGATTTTTCTCGCTTCATCTGCGGTCAGCGGGGCGGAGAATTTTGAGCACAGGCCGTTCGTCTTGCACTTCTTTTCGAGGTGGATGACCCCGGAGGGGTCGTTGTTGTAGTAGCGTATGCGGAACTTCTCGCGCAGGTTGACGCCGTTTATCTTGTCGCGCAGGGCGCGGTCGGTCGGGTCGTCAAAGTAGAGGCTGCGGATATAATACTTCCCGCCTACGGCGTGGGGGTCGGGGGAGGCGATGAGCTCCATGCGCCGCCGCAGCGGTATAAGGTCGCCGCGCGAGAGCTCGTGCTTTACCTCGTGGCGGTATCTGACGCCGTTCATAAGGGTCACTTCCTTTTCGGCGCCGGTGGGCGCCGTCGTTCTTATGTCTGTAAGTTTAGCGCGGGGAGCTTAAAGAGTCCTTAAAACTTTTAAAAATCACAAAAAAATTCTTCGGGGCTGTTCGATAAAAAAGGACAGGGCGCTCGGTCATGCCCTGTCCGTAAGCTCGAAGGTGACGGTAAAGACGGTGCCCGTATCCCTGCCGCTTTCGACTGTTACCGTCGCGCCGATAAGCTCGGCCATCTGTTTTATTATGGGCAGGCCGAGCCCGTGGCCGCTTTTTGAGCTCCTCGCCTTGTCGCCTCGGTAGAAGCGCTCAAATATGTGGGGTATGTCCTCGGGGACGATATAGCTCGAGGAGTTTTTCACCGAAAAGACGGCCTTTTTCCTCGCGGCCGTGAGGGCGACATGCACCCGCCCCCCGACGCCCTCGTATTTGAGGGCGTTTTCGATGAGGCCGCCGCATATCCGCTCGGCGTAATCGCGGTCCCCCATGATGAACAGACCCTCTCTTATATCGTCGGTCAGCTCCACCCCCCGCTCGTAGGCGAGGGACTCCATCTGGAGGACCGACGTCTCGCCCGCCGCCGACAGGTCGACGGGGACTTTTTCGACCGTCCTGCCCGGAGCCTCGAGCGACGAGAGGGTGAGCATTTCCTCGACCATGCCCATCATGCTGCGGGCCGCCGTGTCGGTGCTCTCTATCCATTGGGACTGCTCGGCGGCCGTCGCCCCGGGGTTGGAGCGCAGGATGCTGTTGTTGGCGAGCACCACCGTAATGGGGGTCTTGAGGTCGTGGGAGATGTCGGCCACGAACTGCCGCTCCATATTTATCGCATCCTCCATCGGGCGGGCGGCGAGCCTTGACAGGCGCAGGCTTATAATAAGGAACAGCCCCATCGCGGCGGCGTAGGCCAAAAGCAGGACGAGGGTGTTTTTAATCAGCCTGCGGGTCAGGTAGGACCGGTCGGCGAGGGCGATTTTGCAAAAGCCGTCCATGCGCTCGATGTAGTATATAAGGCCGTAGGACTTTGCCGTGCCGTAGCGGGCGGCGGAGGCGGCTATTTCCTCCGCGGCCCCCGCTATGGCCTGCGGATCGTAGGAGGCGTCGTCGGGGATGACCGATATATCCCCCGTGCTCTCGTTGTAGAAGACGGTTATTATATCGGCCCCGTCGATAATCCCGCCGAGCTGCCCATCACCGGCCATCGGGCCGTGCGAGGCCCCGTCGGGACGGACGGGCGGCCGCCCGTCGGCCGTGCCGTCGTCGGAGGGGGGAGGTCCGCCCCGCATGGCGTGGATGCTCCTGTCGTTCCACGGCTCGACGATGAGGCGCATGGTGTTTTCAAGCTCGTCCGAATCGCTGCGGTACATCACAATGTCGAGCACGGCGAAGGTCAGCAGCAGCGCAAGACCGACAAGCAGCATGGTATAGGCGACAAAACGCCTGCGGTAGCTTTTCAGCATGCGCCCGCCTCCAATCTGTAGCCTATTTTCTGCACGTTGCGTATCGTGACCTCGGAGCGCAGAAAGCGCAGCTTTTTCCTTATAAACGAGATATAGACCTCGACGTTGTTGTCGCTCGCGTCGCTGTCGCCGCCCCAGACGTTGATTATAAGAGAATCCTTGGTTATCGTCGCGCTCGGGTCGTATAAAAACAGGCGCAGGACCTCAAACTCCTTGCGGCTGAGCTGCACCCGCTTGTCGCCGCAGGTGAGCACGGCCGATTTTACGTCGAGGGAGAGATCGGCGAAGTCTATCTTGTCCACTATGACCTCGCCCGTGCGCCGTGTCAGCGCGCCGACGCGGGCGAGCAGCTCCTCCGATGCAAAGGGCTTTGTCATATAATCGTCGGCCCCCGAGTTGAGGCCCTCGACCTTGTCGGGCACGGTCGAGCGGGCGGTGAGCATGAGTATCGGCGTGCTCAGCCCGCCGCGGCGGAGCGTGCGCAGCACCTCGAAGCCGTCCATGCCCGGCAGCATGACGTCGAGGATGATAAGGCCGTATTCCATGCCGCGGGCGTAGTCCACCGCGTCGCCGCCGTCGTATACCGCGTCGACGAAGTAGCCCTGCTGCTCGAGTATTTTTTTGACCGCGTTGGAGAGGGCGATTTCGTCCTCGACAAGCAGAATGTTCATATTATTCGGTCCTTTCTCGGCTTTTGGGAGGGGCCGCCTGTTTAAGTCCTCGCTGATCTATTTAATTATACAATAACACGGGATGCTTAAAAAAGTCTTAAATTTGAACGCGGAGGGATTTTTTCCCGCGGGCGGCGGGGTCTGCGGGGCGAAAGAGCCCCGTCGTTTTCCGAGAGGCAAAAAAACGGCCGCGGGGCGATATGCCCCGCGGCGCGCGGTATGACGGGAAAACTCCGTCAGCTTCTCTTGGGTGTGGCGATGATTATCCTCACCCTGTTTCCGGCTGTGCCGGTGTAGGCGTCGTAGCAGCCGACGAGGTCGAACTCGTCGAGGTTGACGGACGAAAGCGCGGTCTTGAAGTAGCTGCCCCTCTGGCTGAGGTAGACCTGCACGTCGTCGGCTATGGCGAGCTGCTGATTGTTGACGACGGCCCACGAGCTGGTAAGCTGGGTGACGGAGCCCGACTGAATGTTTTTGATGCGCCTTATCGACCCGTCGGAATTATAGGCGATGGCGGCGCCGCCCGTGCCTATCGGGGACCTTGCGTCGACGGTCATGCCGCCCTCCGTGCCGTCGGAGAGCCATGTGCAGGAGGAGCTGTTCACGCCGCCGCCGGAATAGTCGTTGACCTCGGTGACATAGACGTAGGTCCACATGTCGCCCGTCACGTCGTCAAGGATGAGATATTTTATCCTGCCCTGCCCGTCGAGAGCGTAGTAGCGCACGTCGCCGTAATAGAGGGTCTCCCCCGCGAGGCGGGAGGGCTCGATTGAGGCGGCGAGGCCCTCGCTGTCGGTATCGAGTATCTCGACGTCGGCGGCGAACGTGTATTCGCCGAGCTTGGTGCCGGTCCGATTGACCGAGCCCTCAAGGCGCTCTGCGGCGAGCGCCCTTATCTCTGTGCCGCCCTCGTTGATAAATACGGCGGCGAGGCTGCCCACGGCGTAGCCCGCAAAGCTGTCGCCGGTAAAGGTGCGGGAGATACCGTCGGTGCAGATGATTTTGACGGTGGTCTGAACGGCGGCGCTGCCCTCGTCGGTCACCCCGCGCGAGGAGGACTCGATAACGCCGTAGTAGACGGAATTAACCTCGCTGCCGGTGAGGATGTCGACGACGGCGCCGTCCATGCCGAGAAGCAGGGTGACGGTGCTGCCGGTCGAGGTGCCGTCCAGCACCGACAGCTTATAGGAGGCCGACGGACTGCCCACCGTATAGGTGACGCCGTTCATCACAACGGCCGACGGGGAGAGGCCGCTGGGGGTTACGGACGATATTTTGCCCGAGGCCCTGTCGGTATATATCCACAGGGCGCCGAGCCCCTCGTGGAGATAATAGACGTCGTAGTTGTTTATGCGCCAATCGGCCGCGCGTTTGTCGTTGACATAGACGGTCGACGGCGTGAAGGGGAGCGAGGGCGAGGCGCTCTGCGCTATATAGGGGCCGCTGAGATTGTCGACGGTGACGGAGGTGAAATCCACCTCGCCGTTTATCAGCGAGTAGCCCAGAGCCGAGGCGTGGGGCTGCCCGCCCGCGTTTTTGGCCGACAGCAGGTTGTAGAACAGCTGAACGCAGTCGCTTCTGATGAGGTTCTGCCCCTGACGCGCGGCGATACCGTCGCGCAGGCCTATGGCCGAGGCCTTATTGAGCTGCGCCGCGGGGAAGGAGCCGGCGAGGCTCGCCGAATCGTAGCCGAGCAGCCGCAGCAGGGCGGCGCAGGCCTCCTCCAGCTTTACCGGCTGCTCGGGGCGGAAGGTCCCGTCGGTATAGCCGATCATCCACCTCTCCTGCGAGGCGAGGCGGATATATTCCGAAGCCCAGTGGGAGCTTTTTACGTCGCTGTAAAGCGAGTAGCCGCTGCCCTGCGGACCTATCGTGTCCCTGTACTGCGAGGCGGCGGTCATCATCTTGGCGAACTGCGCGCGGGTCACGTTGGAGTAGAGGTCCATGCTGCCGTCGGCGTGGCCCGTCATTATCCCGAGGGCCCTGACGGTGCGAAGGGCCGCGTCGTCCGCTGCGGCCGAAACGGGAGCGGTCAGAAGGCCGACGAGCATGCACAGCACGAGAAAAAAGGCTATGCTCTTTGTTTTCATCTGAAGTATTCCTCCTTTATTCATAGCGCAGCGCCTCTATCGGATTGAGGCGGGCGGCCTTCCTCGCGGGGAGGTAGCCGAAAAGTATCCCTATGCCGACCGATACGCCGAAGGCTATCAAAACGGCGTTTACAGAGGGGGAGACGGTTATGGCCGTCTCCATGAACATCGGGGTCAGCCTTGTTGCGACGGCCGAGAGCATATAGCCGAGGATTATGCCGCAAAAGCCGCCCAGGGCCGAGGTCGACGCCGCCTCTATGACAAACTGGCGGAGTATGACCCCCTCCCTCGCGCCGAGGGCCTTTCTTATGCCTATTTCGCGGGTGCGCTCGGTGACCGAGACGAGCATGATGTTCATAATGCCGATGCCGCCCACGACGAGGGAGATGCCGGCGATTATTGTCAGAATCATAATGACGACGCCGATGGCGGAGGTCATGGATTCGAGCATTTCGGCCATGCTCATGACGTAGTAGGCGTCGTCCGAGCCGTAGATGTCGAACAGGGCGCTCTGGATGGCCTCCCTGCCGGCGACCGCGTCGTTTACGTCCCTGAGGGTGAAGACATAGCTGTTTATGGTGCCCATGTAGGACATGCGGGCCGCGGTGGATGAGGGGATGTAGACGCGGTCGTCCGGGCCTCCCTCGGTCATGTCGTCGACCTGCTGCTCGAGGACCCCGACGACGGTAAAGGTGACGCCGTTCTTTTTGAGGGTCTGCCCCACGGCGCTGCCGGCAAAGCAGCTCTGGGAGACATAGCTGCCGACTACGCAGACGTCCTTCCTCTCGAGGATATCGACGTAGCATATATCCCGTCCCTGCTTGATTTTATAGCCCTTCATGCCGAGGTAGGATTCGTTTATGCCGGTGACCTGCGTGGTCAGATAGGTCTTTGTGCCTATCCTGACGCCGCCCCCCATCGATATCTCGGGGGAGGCGCCGCGAAAGAGCTGCGGATTTGCGTCGACGATGGCGTAAATATCCTCCTCGGTGGCCGACCGTGAGGTGCCCCGGCCGTATACGTTGACGCCGATGGTGTTGGTGCCCATGTCGGAGAAGATGCTCTCCATATATTTTGCCATGCCGTTGCCGAGGCCGACGATGACTATCACGGCGCAGACGCCGATGATGATGCCTAGCATGGTGAGGAAGGTCCTCATTTTGCTGTTGGCTATGTTTTTAAGTGCCAAAAGGAAGGTATCATAGAGCTGCACGCGTCTCACCTCCAAACGGGGCGGAGCCTTGCATGGCCCCCGAGCCGCGGGCGTCGCCGTCGTAGATGACCCTGCCGTCCATAAGGCGGATTATGCGCTGCGCCTGGGCGGCGATGGAGTTGTCGTGCGTGATGAGCACGACGGTGTGCCCCTGTGCATTGAGGTCCTTGAGCATGGCGAGCACCTCGCTGCTCGTATGGGAATCGAGGGCGCCGGTCGGCTCGTCGGCGAGGATGACGGCGGGGCGGCACACGAGGGCGCGAGCTATCGACACCCTTTGCTGCTGGCCGCCCGAGAGCTGGTTGGGCCGCTGGCGCAGCTTGTCGCCGAGGCCCACCTGCCTGAGGACCTCCGTCGCCCGCGCCCTTCTCTGCGAGCGGGGGACCCCCGCATAGACGAGGGGGACCTCCACATTCTCGATAAGGTTGAGCTTGGGCAGCAGGTTGTACTGCTGAAAGACGAAGCCCAGCATTTTGTTGCGTATGGCGGCGAGCTCCTTTTTCTTCATCTTGCCGACGTCCCTTCCGTCGAGCAGGTAGGCGCCAGAGGTCGGCACGTCGAGGCAGCCGATTATATTCATGCAGGTCGATTTGCCCGAGCCCGACTGGCCGACGATGGCGACGAACTCGCCCCTTTGTATCTGCATGGAGATATGGTCGGCCGCATGGACGGCCTCGTCGCCCATCTGATAGGTCTTGCATACGTCTATGAATTCTATAAGTGCGCTCATTGCGGCAGGCCCCCCTTTAGTAGTAGTACGGGCCGTCGTAGTAGTACATCTCGTCCCCCGCGCCGGAGACGGCGGAGCGGGCGATATAGGCGACCGTATCCCCCTCGGTCAGGCCGGAGAGTATCTGTATGTAGTTGTCGTCGCTGATGCCGGTGGTCACCTCGACGTATACATACCCCTCGGGCGCCTCGCCCCCGACGGCGTTGACGGCGCTGGGGGAGGAAGCGGTTATCATAACGACCGACGCGCCGCCTGCGCCGCGCATAACGGCGCCCGCGGGCACCGACAGGGCGTCGTCGGCGTTGGCGACGACGATCTCGGCGTCGACGTTCATGCCGGGCAGCAGCGTGCCGGGCTCGTCGATGCGCACGGTGACGGGATAGGCGGTGACGCCCCCCTCGGTATTGCCGGCTACCGACACCTTGGTGATTACCCCCTCGAAAAAGCCGTCGGGCACGGCGCCCGCCGTTATGGTGACGCTCTGGCCCGCGCTGACGAGACCGATATCGAGCTCGTCGACGTTTATCGTCATCTCAAGGTAGCTCATGTCGTATATTACGCAAAGGGTCTTGCCCGATTCTATCGTGTCGCCCGCCTTGTAGTTCTTTTCTATCACGGTGCCGCCTATGGGGGATTTGACGGTGTAGCTGTCGAGCTGCTCGCGGGTGTTCTCCATTGACAGCTCGGCGCTGCGCAGGCTGTCGGCCGCAATCTGGAGCTGGTCCTCGAGGTCGTCGCCGCCGAGGGTCAGTATGGCCTGATTTTTAGAGACGGTGCTCCCCTCGGAGGCGTTGACGGCCGTGACCGTCCCGCTCGCCGAGGCGGTGACCGTGCTCTCGGACTGGTAGGCGAATTCGCCGCTGCCCGCGCAGCCTATGCCGTTTATGCTGGCGGTCGCAAGCTGCTTGAGGGCGATGCCCCCGGGGTTCGGGACGGCTATGGTCACGTTGCGGGTGATGGTGTTGCCCACGCCCACAATGTTGCTGCCCGAGATTGATTTTACCGTGCTGGGCAGCACCTCAAAGGAGCCGTCGAGGGTGACCGAAGCCGCCTGCCCCTTTGAGAAGGTCACGGCGTCGTCCGCCGGGAAGGGGACGACGAGTATCATCGTCGCGTCGTCCCTTATGGTCGCGACGGTCTGCCCCGCCTGCACCTCGTCGCCCGCCTCGACCTCGAGGGAGAACAGGGTGCCGGAGGAATTGGCCCGGACGTAGCGGTTGTCGGCCGTCGAGTCGTAGCTGCGGCGGGCCTGACTGAGGGCTATCTCGGCCCGCTCGATGTTGCTCTCGGCGTCGCTGCTGTCGATACGGTAGAGGACGGTGTCCTTTTCGACGACGTCCCCCTCCTCAAAGTCGGACGCGAGTATCTCGCCCTGCACGAGGGTGGTCACGGTGTAGGAATTGGCGGGCTTGAGGGTCCCGCTGCCGGTCAGCGAGCGGGTTATGGTGCGCCTCATCGCCTCCTCCTCGATGTAGGTGGGCATGTCGACGTTCTGCATCGGGGCGTTTGAGAAAAACTTATAGGCCGCAAAGGCGGCGGCCGCAATAACGACGGCCACAATTATCCATCTTACGAGGTGCTTCGGGCGCTGAAAACGGCGCGTCTTCTTCTTTTCGGGCTGCGCAGCGGCCTGCGCCGGCTGGGGCGCCTGCGCCGTTTCGACGGCCGTATCGGTGTTTACGGGTATCATATCGTAGGCTCCTTTCAAAATATCGCCTGCGCCGGGAGCGGCTGCTGTCGCGCAGGCGAAATATTGCGAACTGAAAAGCGTACTAATGTGATTAGTACAATTGATACACTACCACCCGTGCTCCGACTTGTCAATAGATAAAATGTTAATTATTCTGTGCCGCGCTCCTGCGAAAAAATATCGTGCCGGACGGAATGAGGCCGATAATTACCGCCGCAGAGCGAAAAATCGGGCAAAAATTTTTTCATAAAAGGGGGACGGCGCCGACGCAGGGCAAAAACGGAGCCGCCGGGGGATATCCCCGGCGGCTTTTGCGCATTTTTATGTTTACGGGGTCTGTTTGAGCTTTTCCATATAGCGCATCATGGAGGCGGCGGCCTTCTTGGCGTTCTCCACGGCGTGGACGACGGTAAGGGATCCGTGCACGACGTCGCCCGCGGCGAAAACGCCGGGATGGGTGGTCATGCTGTTCTCGTCGACGATGAGCAGACCCTTTTCGGAGGCCTGAAGATTGTGGGTGGTGTTGACGAGCTTATCCTTGGGGCGCTGGTTTATGGCGATGATGGTGGTGTCGGCCGGGATGAACTCCTCCTCGCCCGTGACCCCGACGGGACGGCCATCCCCGTCGAGGATGGAATCCCTGAACACAGGCCCGTGGGAGGTTATGCGCTGAATGGTCTTGCCGAAGAAGAATTCGGCGCCGTCGAGCCTGGCATACTCCATCTCGTGGTCGCTCGCGGGGGAGCTGGCGCCGCGCTGGAAGAGCATGACCCGCTGCGCCCCGTGACGGAAGGCGGTGCGGGCGACGTCCATCGCGACGTTGCCCATGCCGATGACGGCGACGGTCTGCCCGACGGTGTAGCTGACGGGGCGGGCGAGGTAGCTGATGCCGAAATGGACGTTGGCGAGGGTCTCGCCCTCGATGCCGAGGGTGGACGGGCGCCATACGCCGGTGCCGATAAAGACGGAGGAATATCCGTCCCTGAAGAGGTTGTCTATAACAAGGTCGCCCCCCATCGCGACGTGGGGGCGTATGCGTATGCGCATCTCGAGCAGGCGTTCCTTGTAGCGGTCGATGATGGTCTTGGGCAGGCGAAAATCGGGTATGCCGTACTGCATCATGCCGCCTATCCTGTCCTTCTGCTCGAATATGGTGACGCCGTAGCCGTTTTTCGCAAGTATTACCGCAACTGTCAGCCCCGCGGGGCCGCTGCCGATGACGGCGGCGTTCTGCCCGTTGTAGGGAGGACGCTCGATGACCATACGGTCAAGATACGCGTCGGAGATGAATTTTTCTATCTCGTAGAAGTGTATGGGGTGGTCCTTCCTGCCGAGAATGCAGTGGCCGGCGCACTGGGCCATGTGGTCGCAGACCATGGAACAGACGAGGGACATGGGGTTGTTCTCAAAGAGTATCTCGCCCGCCTCCATGAGCCTGTTCTCCTTAAAAAGGGCGATGATCTGCGGGATGGGCGTGTCGGCGGGGCAGCCCTTGCGGCAGAGGGGATTTTTGCATTGCAGGCAGCGGTTTGCGTCGTTTACAATCCTGAGTGCCATTTCTTCCTCCGGAAAATGTTTTTTAGATATATAATTATATTATCGGATATTCACTGCCCCTGCAAATGCGGGGATGCGGCGAAATCATGTAATCGGGGCGGGGTTGAAGACGCACATGTAGTTGTGCAGGCCGTGCCTCTCGGCCCACGGCATTTCCCTGCCCGAGGCGACGTCGATTATCTCGGCGAACAGCTCGCGCCCGAGCTCGTCTATGCTCTTTTCGCCCGTCGCGGCGGGTCCGGCGCAGAAATCTATAAGGTCGGGCCAGAGCTCCTTCATCTCGTTTCGGCTGCATACCTTTATGACCGGCGCTGCGGCAAGACCGTAGGGGGTGCCTCTGCCCGTCATGAAGACCTGAAGGGTTATGCCGCTCGCGAGCTGGCAGGGGCCGCAGACGATGTCGCTCGCCGGAGTTGCGGCGAAGATAAGGCCGCGCTTCGTCGGCCGCTGCCCGGGGGAGAGGACCTCGACGATGGGGGCCGTGCCCGATTTTGCGATGCTGCCCATGGATTTTTCCACTATATTGGACAGGCCGCCCCGCTTGTTGCCCGGGGTGGTGTTGGCGCTGCGGTCGACGCCGCCGAGACGCAGATAGTCGTCATACCAGCGCATCTCCTCGGCGAGGCGGTCGCGCACCTCGCGGCTGACGCACCGCTCGGCGATGAAATGCACGCCGTCCCTGACCTCGGTGACCTCGCTGAAGAGCACCGTCGCGCCGCCGCTCACCAGCATATCGGCCGCGCGGCCCGCGGCGGGGTTGGCGGTCACGCCCGAAAAGGCGTCGCTGCCGCCGCACTGCATGCCGATTATCAGCTCGCTCAGGGGGAGCTCCTCCCTGCGGCGCAGGTCGAGGGCGGCGAGCTTTCTTTCGGCCATTGACATAATGGCCTGTACGTTCTTTTCAAAGCCGCCGTTCTGCTGGAGGACTATCACGTTTTCGGGGGTGTTTTTATCGGGGCCGACAAGCATGTCGGCCGTCAGCTTCTCGCAGCCGAGGGAGACGACCATCAGCTGCCCGCCGAAATTCGGGTTGTGGCACATGTTCCGAAGGGACCGTATGGGCACCTTCGCCTCGGGCGCGTTGATGGCCACGCCGCAGCCGTAGGGGTGGTTGACCGGCACGACCCCGTCGACGTGGGGGTATTTGGGCAGTATCTCGCGCCTGATGCGCTCGACGGCGGCCTCGAGCACGCCCTGCACACACTGGACGGTGGTCTGTATCCCAAGCAGGTTGCGGGTGCCGGCAAAGCCCCCGTCGGCATTGCGGTAGCCGAGCCACGTTTTTATCGGCGGCTCGGGCAGGTCGTCTCTGATATTTACGCCGTAGGGCATATCGTTGAGCTCCGGCGGCTCGGGCAGGCGGAGCATGTGTTCGTTTATCCAGCGCCCCCGGGCTATATCCTCAAGGGCATAGCCGAGCAGGACGCCGTAGCGGACAATTTCGCCATCCTTTTTTATATCCTCAAGGGCCGCCTTGTGCCCCTGCGGTATGTCTTCGAGGGCGGCAAGGCCCGGGGCGACCGTCTCGCCCCTTTTTATATCCCTGACGGCGATGGCTACGTTGTCTTTTTCGTTTATCCTGATGCAGGCGGACATGACGTTTCTCCTTAACGTGCTTATTTAATCCCTGAGAAGACCTATATCGCGAAGGACGCCCCTGAGCTTTTCCCTCTGCGCGTCGGAAAGGGGCTCGATGGGCTTGACACAGTCGCCGCAGTCGAGCCCGATGAGCTTTAAGGCCTCCTTGAGGACGACGGGGAAGGTGCCCATGTTGGTAGATATGCGCAGCGCCGAGAAGCGGAACTGGGCGTCGAGAGCGCCGGCGCGGTCGCCGGCGAGGAATTTCTCGTATATGTCGGCGGCGATGCGGGGGGCGACGTTGGCGCAGGAGGCTATCGCGCCCGAGGCGCCGTAGCAGAGGGCGGCGTAGATGAGGGTGTCGCGCCCCATCATAACATGGAAATTGTCGTTTCCGCGGGTCAGGCGCAGATATTCGCCGGTGTTGGTCATGTCGCCCGTCGAATCCTTGACGCCGATGATATTGTCCACCTCGGCGAGGGAGGCGATGGTCGCCGGCTCGACGGTGACGTTGGTCTTGGGGCGGTTGTTGTAGATTATTATAGGCAGGGAGGTCGAGGCCGCGATATCGCGGTAGAACTCCGCCACCTCGTGCTGGGTCTGGCTGATGAACATGGGGGTGAGCACGCTCAGCGCGTCTATGCCGCCTACCCTTTCGACGGCGCGGGCGATGCGTATGGCGCCCTTGGTGGTGATGTCGTTGGCACCGGCATATATGTCCATACGGCCCTTGACCGCGTCCTTGGTGACGTTGAGCACCTCCTCGTAAAAGCCGAGGTCGTGGGCGTAGAACTCGCCCGTAGTGCCGAAGGGGAAGACGCCGTGAATGCCGTTTTCGCACAGATACTCTATCAGCCTGCGGTAGGCCGTTTCGTTGAAGCGGCCCTCGTCGGTCACGGGGGTGACTATGGGGACGACGATGCCTTTAGGGGTGAATGCCATGAAAATCGCTCCTTTTGAGAAGAAATACTTACAAGTATAATTTAGCATTGATGCGGCGGGATGTCAATTTCCGCGGGGCGCGCGAGGATTAAATATGACCCCGTAAAAGTAAGGCGGCCCGACCGTCTGCCGCAGCAGGCGGTCGGGCCGCGATATCGATCGGCTTATGAAAACCGCTTTGAATTGCTTCAGGCCTTCTTTGCCGCAGCCTGCTTTTTGAAGGTGTTTATGCCCTCGACAACGAGGATCACGGCAAGAACCGCCATTGCGGCGGCAAAGCAGAGCTGGAACCAGTCGCCCCACTGCGCGCCGCCCGCGCCGATGAGCACGAGCTTGTTATAGACGGTGACGATAAGGCTGGTCAGAGTCGCAAGCAGCATAAAGCACATGGGGAAGTAGAACATCCTGTTGTTCTTTCCCACCTCGCCCAGCCAAGCCGCTACCGCAAGCAGAGCGATACCGGCGAGGAGCTGGTTGGCCGCGCCGAAGAGGCTCCATATCTGGCTCAGGCTCAGAGCGCCCAGAACGCAGCCGATTACAACCATGATAGCGGTGCCGACAAGCGGATGGGTCAAAAGCTTGCGTATGCCGGCCGCATCCTTCCACGAGGCCTCGCCATCCTTGAGGAACAGCTCGGAGAACATAAAGCGGGAGAGTCTCGTCGCGCTGTCGAGCGAGGTCAGGGCAAAGACAGATACCGACAGGGTGAGCAGAGCGTAAATGGTGGAATAAATCGAGCTTCCCTCCTGGCCGAACATGGTGCCTATGCCGGCGGCAAAGGCCGCCGAGGGGGAGCCGAAGTCACCCGCGGTATACTTCGAGAAGACCATGCCCACCGCAATGAGGGAGATAACGCCGAGAGCCGACTCAATCAGCATGGAGCCGTAGGCGATGGGCTTGGCGTCGGCCTCGTTCCTGAGCTGCTTTGAGGAGGTGCCGGTCGATATGAGGGAGTGGAAGCCTGAGCAGGCGCCGCAGGCCACGGTGATGAACAGCGCGGGGAACAGGGTGCCGAGCTTGTTGCTCCAGCCGGTGAAGGCGGGCAGCTGGAAGGTGGCGGTGCCTGTGAAGGCGGAGAGGATTATGCCGAACAGGGCCACGCCCATCATCGAATAGAGCAGATAGGACGACAGATAGTCGCGGGGCTGGAGCAGTATCCACACGGGCACGAGGGAGGCGACCGCGATGTAAACGCCGATAAAGATTATCCATGCCGTGCGGCTCATGGCAAAGCCGACGTTAAGACCGAGCACAACGATGGCGACGATGCCTATCAGGCCGATAACGGTAGCGGTGAGGGTCTTTACGCCGAAGCGGTTGGTCATTATGCCGTAGCAGACGGCAAGCAGGATAAAGAGCACCGATATTATGGCGGTGGTCTGGTTGCCGTTGGGGGAGGTCACAAAGCCGGAAACCCCCGCGTCGGCCGCGGTGAAGAAGGTGCCGGCGACGACGTTGACAAAGGAGGCGATAACAAGTATCAGCACCAGCAGGGCAAAGATGATGAACAGCTTTTTGGCCCTCTTGCCCATTGACTGATTGATTATCTCGCCCACCGATTTACCGTTGTTGCGTATCGAGGCGAACAGCGAGCCGAAGTCCTGCAGGCCGCCGAAGAAGATGCCGCCGATGACGCACCACAGGAAAACGGGCAGCCAGCCGAACAGCGACGCCTGTATGGGTCCGTTTATGGGGCCTGCGCCCGCTATTGACGAAAAATGATGCCCCATAAGCACGGCGGGGGAGGCGGGGACATAGTCGACGCCGTCGGTCATGGTGTTGGCAGGGGTCTTTCTTTTGGGGTCGATGCCCCACTGCTTTGCAAGCCAGCTGCCGTAGAATATGTATCCGATTATAAGGATGAATATTGCAGCGAGGATGATGCACAGTGCAGTCATATTACTCTACTTCTTTCTTTAAAAGATTTGCAAGTGATTTTGCCAGCTCCTCCCCCATCCGGTTGTGGGAGACGCGCAGCGTGGCGGGGTCGATTGCGGCTAACCGGAAGTGACTGTACCCCTGCAGCCCGAGACGATAGCTTTTTGAAAAGCGGATGCTGCGCGCCGCCTTGTCTGCCTCCGGGGTAACAGCGCCGGTCACGATGATGAGCAGCACGTCCGAGGCGCGGTGGACCGGGGAGGGACAGACCCTTGAAACGCCCTCGTTCCACGCCCTTGCCGACAGCTCGCGGACCCTGTCCGGCGTAAGGACGGGCTCGGCTGCGAAAAAGACGTACTCGTGGGATTCCAGCTCGGCATATTTTGCCTGCTTTACGAGAAAGTACCGCTCGCCGTGGACATGAAACTCCGCCTCGGCGGCAAAGGGCGCCGAAGCCGGATTCCGCCTGACTGTGTAGTAGGCCTCGTAGGATTTCAGGACCTGCTCCAGAGCTGCGGAAATATTCATCGGGTCACCTCCATTCGGACCAAGCTGCGCGGTGCTTCCGCGGCCGAAGGGCCTTTGCGCCGGCCGGACGGATGTGCGGCAGGCTCTGCGCCCGCCGCGCCCGCAGGGAAGGGGCGGTGCGCACGAACCGGAACAGCTTGTTACATTATAGACAACTGATATGCAAATTGCAATAGCCTGCGTCGGTTTTGCGCGTAAAACGACGAAAAAAGCGCCGTTTGCGGGGCGGGGGACGGGGACAAGAGGGAATAAAGGGCGGAATATTGTCTAAAGCCGTCGTATGGCGTATAATATTTCAGTAAGCGCCGCAGGGCGGCGCGCGGCACTGCGCCGCGGGACCTCCGCGGCGGCCGATGCACCCGATAAGGAGAGGACCGGTATGAGAAAGCTCAAAGGCGCGCTCGTGCTGCTGTGCATTGTATGCGCCCTTATAATTTACGGAGTTGCGGCGAGCGGAGGAGTAGATACCTCGGGCTGGAAATGTCATACCTTTGAGGAGGCGGGGATAGCCCTCCTGCTGCCCGAGGACATGGCCCTTCAGCAGACGCCGTCCGGCGGCATCGCGGGTGACTTCGACGGAGTAAGGCTGGAATATTCACGCCGCGGCGGGCTTTATGAGAACATAGACGTTCTGGCCGCAGAACTGTGGGAGGAGCCGCGGGGAAAGACGGAAAAGCTTGAGATAAACGGCGTCGGGCTGGTGAGGGTGACGCCGTCCGGCGAAAAGAATACGGCGGAGTATTGCTTTGTCGGTCCCCGATATGACGAGTGCTGTCTGCGCCTTACGGCCGACGGCGACGGCGGGGAGGCAAAAAAGGCCCTGAAGATTATCAAGGCGATAGCTTCGACGATAGCCGACGGCGGGGATGCGCCCGCCGGCGCTGTGACGCATACCGCTGCGGCAGAGCGTGCGGGCGATTATCTGGTGCTGGTGAACAGACGAAATCCCATTCCCGACGGGTGGGAAGAGAACGTCGATACGGTGCGGGTCTGCGATTCCCTCGGCGACGAAGCGTTTGCCGAGCGGGAGGCGGGCGCGGCCCTGCTCGCCCTCAGGACCGGCCTTGCGGCCGACGGGGTGAAGGTCGGGTTCGTTTCACCCGACGGGAGCGCGGAGGCTGGGGGCGCGCCCGAATATTCCGAGAGCGGGACGGGCCTTGCCTTCGACCTGTATATCGCCGACGGGCCGCAGGACGACGCTCGGACGTGGGAGAAAATCCACGGGCGGCTCGCAGGATACGGCTTTATCCTGCGCTGGCCCGAAGGGGAGGAGTATTATACCGGCCGCGCCTGCGAGCCGCGGCATATCCGCTTTGTGGGGAAGGACGCGGCAAAAGAGATAAGCGGGCGGGGCGTATCCCTTGAGGAATATCTCGGGGCCGACCCTGCCGCCGTCGACTATCTGGCGCTGGTCAATAAGGACAACGCCCTGCCCGACCGTTGGGAGGACGAGATAGAGATAGTATACATGACAAACAGGGACGGCGAGAAAATCGGGGTCGAGCGCACCGCCTACGCCGCCTATCTGCGCCTTTTCGACGCGGTGGCAAAGGAGGGGGTGCATCTTGACATCAACTCGGGCTGGCGCAGCGTCGCCGAGCAGCAGGATATAGTGGAGAGGTACACCGAAAACTACGGCGGGGACTACGTCAGGAAGTACGTCGCCGTGCCGGGATATTCGGAGCACCACACCGGCCTTGCGATAGACCTATATCTCGAGTCGCCCGACGTGTGGGGGATAATCCACGGCAAGCTCGCCGACTGCGGCTTTATCCTGCGCTATCCGCAGGGGAAGGAGAGCATAACGGGCTACAGCTACGAGCCGTGGCACGTGCGCTACGTCGGCGTCAAGGCGGCAAAGGAGATAAAGGAGCGCGGCATAACGCTGGAGGAGTATCTCGGCGCGGCGTGAGGATAGGAGAATAAAAGGGGAAAAGGAAAAGCACCTGCCGTCGCAGGTGCTTTTCTATGTAAGTGCCAAACAAGAGCAATGTTGTAATTATTTATATTTATCGACGTCGCGGATCAGCATACCGTGCGCGTCGCCCTGTGCAATAATCGTTCCGTAGAAGTCTCTGGTTACGTTTAACTGAGCGTCGTATTTACCTTGAATATTACCGTAAAAATCGCGTACGATTATATCTCCGTTGCCTTGTCGTTCTTCCCACGCGATGATTTTTCCGTAAAAATCACGTATTGGATTACCTAATGACATTATTTGTCCCCTCCATCAATGAAAAAGATTCTCTTCGCCCTTTTGGGTCAGGAAAAGCTTTTCGCTGCCGCGTTCGGGTTTGATTTCGATATACCCCTGCCTTATCAAGTGATTTACGGCGTCAATCCAGAGAGCTTTTTCTTCGTCCGGCAAATTTGCTCTAAAAATGTTATAACTGTTGAACGGCCAGCCCTCGCCCGCCTTAAAGGTCCATTTTTTCATTTCAGACATGATTTTATCCGATAATGCTTCCAACAACCATTCCCCCCTTCTGTTGAGTACAACCTCCTTATTGATTGCGGCTACTTGACAGAAATGCTCGCATACCTCCAACGGATTGCCGATCGGGGATTCGTTGGCAAACCGCACGAGACAGGGGCTGCAAAAGGCTTGATTCTCACAGTCAAGACATTTTGGCATGTCTTTTTTTCGCAGGCTTCTCAGCCAATTCAGTTTTTCTGAGGTGCGCCAAATATCGTCCAGCGACTGTTCATACAAATTGCCGCAGACGCATTCCTGCCAACCTGCGCAGGGATAGACACTTCCGTTTGCCACCATGCAGCAGGTAGATACTCCCACGCCGCAGAACTGATCCTCGGGCTTAAATCTGCGATTTTTGACTTTGTCTGTAAAGCCATCGGAAAAGACCTGTTTTTGATAGTCGACGTCATAATTCAGAATATCGGAGAAGACCTTGCGGCACTCCTCCGGCGTAAGTCTGTTTGCAAGGTTTGATGTTTCGTGATCGTACATCGCCATAATGGATGGGTCGGTAAAGGCTCTGATTTTGTGAGCGTTCGCCCATCGCAGCACATCGACGAAATCGTTTATATTCCCCTTCATGGAAGGGCAGCTTATCTGTACGGGGATATCGTTTTCTATCAGCTTTAAGATTGACGCTTTTGTCTTTTCAAAGGAGCCGGGGATTGTGGTTATAGCGTCGTGGTGCTCGGGGATCATGCTGTATAGGCTTACCTGAACGGAGCTGACGCTGCCCTCTTTCATAGCGGCGACGATCTCGTCGTTCAGCAGCGTGAGATTGGAGAGAACGACAACATAAAAATCCTTCTGCTTTGCAGCCTTTAAGAAGTTTATAAAATCGGGATGGAGCATAGGCTCGCCGCCGCTGAGGGTCAGGCTCAGCGTACCCATGCTTTTGAGCTGTTCCAAAACGCTGTAATAGAGCTCCGGTGCGATATCCGTGTTTTTGTTCTCATGCGGGATGTAACAGTGCACACAGCGCTCATTGCAGCGGCTGGTCAGCTCGATTTGGAAAGCGTGCAGATGCGGCTCTTTCGCAAAGCGACGCTGCAGCAGCGTCTGAGTGTCCATGCTGCTGCGCGTGACTGAAGGAGTATAGTCGCTTTTGGGTATCCCGGGCTTTATGGCAGCATACGAAAAGCCCTTTGCCGCCGCTTCTGCCTTTTCCATCGAATCCCCAACGGCTATGAAGCCATCCTCTGCAAAGATAGAGTAGAAATCAGCGGCGTCTTTTGCAATCTCTCCTATATCCGCACCATTAAACTCCGCTGCGATTCGTTCGCACAGCGAATCGAGCGACTGCGGCTCGCGGGACAGAGCGGAGAGAAAAACGGCTCCCGCGGCGTCTACCACGCGGTCGTTGAACAGGCCGACGGAGGTGATATAACCGATATCGTCAAAGCGCCTGAAGTATGTATCGTTTTTCAGCATATAATACAAACCAATTCCTCGTTTCACTGCAAATGGGCCGCTTGAATAAAGACGGCCCACCTGCACAGTGTGATGTGATTATGCCGTTCTTTCACAAGTTCTGCACCAACCACCGCCCATATCTTTAGCCGGGCAGCCTGCTGCGAAAGAGCCGGTATGCGAGTTTTGCGCGAGGATGGTCGGTTTTACGTAAATCATGTTTTTTCTCCCTTCGTTTTAATTATTTAGAAACGGTTATGAATAACCGATTTCTATACGTTTGCATTTCACTAGCTTTTATCGATTAGGTTTTCAATATCGTCGTATATTATTTCAAGAGTTACATCCTTTTGTCCGTAGTATTCTGCATTTCCGGGGACAAGCGCCTTATAACAGATATATCCGGAATAGTTATATCCGGACTCTCTATAAGAAGTCTCCGGCGTTTCAAATTCAAATGTCTTCTTTTCGCCGTTCTTCAAATCTGAAATGCATACAGCATGTATCCGTAACAGACCAAGCAAACGCAAGTGTTCTTTATACCGTTCTCGTAATTCAGCACTACAAGCTGACGCTATAAAAGAAGACTCATCTGAAGTGGAGAAAACATATTTAATAACAACTGAGAGTAAAATGCAATTGGTTTTATCTACGCATGGGTTAATGGATAGAATATTTATTGCCATATCATGCTTAGGTAGAGATTTAGGGAATGGCCGCAGTATATTTACAAGTTCGTCTGTTTTGCCGCCTGCTTCAACACCGTTGCATAAAACTCTTGTCACGTTTATCAGCTTGGCAGGGTCAATACGCTGCGAGCCGATAAACCCGACAATCTCCTCAGCGCGAGGACATTTTTTGTTGCAGTTATTAAATGTGCAAATCTTTTCCACTTTTGGATATAATTTAGTAGAAAGATATTTGCATTTCGCATTTGCTCTGCCGGTTTTTTCGTCAATTCGTGTGGTGCCGTCCTTTTCCATGACGTAAACCAGCTCTTCGCCGGGGCAGACGAAGGTCGTCTTTTTTATTATGTATATACAGAGCAAAGCTATGATTATATAAACGACCAATACTTTCATCAAGCATCCCCCATATTACTGATAAAGCAGCGTAATCCAGCCTGTATGTGCCTCGGCTGACATTATTACTATACTCAATTATTGAGTAATTGTCAATACTCAAATATTGAGTTCTATATAGTGGGATTCATAAAGCATTAGGGGGTGTTTTTATGAATTACCGAGAAAGGATCAAAGCGGTCAGGGAAGACAGGGATTTAACGCAGGCACAGGTAGGAAAGCTGCTGAAAAAGTCGCAGCAAGGCTATAATCATATAGAAACGGGGCGTGCTGAGCTGAGAATAGATGATTTGGTGCTGCTGTGCAAATATTACAATCTCTCCTCCGATTATTTGGTCGGACTGATAGACGAGCCTGTATCATACATGGCTCGAAAAAAGAAATAATCTCACAAAGTGCGGTAAGTTATTCACGGGAAAAGGTACAAAAAAGCACCTGCCGTCGCAGGTGCTTTTTTGTATGGTGGAGATTACTGGGCTCGAACCAGTGACCTCCTGCGTGTGGAGCAGGCGCTCTGACCAGCTGAGCTAAACCTCCGTTTTGCGGGGCGAGCGCGCCCCGCATATTCATTATACAGAAATGCGAGTGAATTTCAAGAGTAAAATGGGGCGGCTTTCGAAAAAACCGGATTATTTTCCCGCCCTTTCGAGTTCCTCCATCCTCCTTCGCATGAGGGGCTTTATCCCGCCCGCCTCGAGTATGGACAGGGCGTGCGCGCCCAGCTTCTCGCAGGGGAGGGCGGCAGAGCCGTTGACGGTGACGGTCCCCTTTTCCATATCGACCTCTATCTCGTCGCCGTCCCTGACCTTCCCGCTCAGGCCGCGGCAGACGATGAGGGGCAGACCGAGGTTAATCGCGTTGCGGAAGAAAATGCGGGCGAACGAATCTGCTATGACGCACGACGCGCCCATGTTTATAAGGGCTATGGGGGCGTGCTCCCTCGACGAGCCGCAGCCGAAGTTGGCCGCCGCGACCACTATCCCTCCCTTGGGGAAGCTGGGGGCGATGCTCTCGTCGACGCCGAACAGACAGTGGGCCCCTATATCGGCGGGGTCGGTAAATTCAAGAAAACGGCCGGGATATATCTGGTCGGTATCTATATTCTTCCCGAGGACGATGCACTTGCCTTTTATTTTGGTCTGCATATTTCAAGCCTCCTTTTCAGACGGTGCGCGGGTCGCACAGGCGTCCTTTAAGGGCGCTGGCGGCGACGGTGGCGGGGCTGGCTAAATAAATCATGGCGTCACGGCTGCCCATGCGCCCGGGGAAGTTGCGGTTGGAGGCCGTCACGCACACCTCGCCCGCGGCGAGCAGCCCCTCGTGGGCCGACAGGCACGGCCCGCAGCCCGGCGTCGAGATTGTGGCGCCGCTTTGCATAAGCTCGTCAATATACCCCTTTGCCATGCACTCGCGCATGACCTCGCAGGAGGCGGGGATGACGATAAGACGCACGCCGTCTGCGATATGCTTTCCGCGCAGGATTTCGGCGGCGGCCGCTATATCCTCGGTGCGCCCGCCCGTGCAGGCGCCGATGAAGCACTGGTCGACCCTTACGCTGTCCACCTTGTCAATGGGAAAGACGTTGTCGACGCTGCTCGGGGCCGCGACCTGCGGAATGAGTGAGGACACGTCGAGACAATAGCTTTCGGCATACTCATACCCCTCGTCGGTGAACTGCACCTCGTATGGGCGCCTGGCCCTTTTGGCGACGTAGTCGAGCACGTCGGCGTTGGGCTGCATGTAGGCGGTCTTCGCCCCCATCTCGACCGCCATGTTGCACAGCACCATGCGGCCGGCGACATTGAGGGATTCGACGTAGGAGCCGGTGAAGTCAATCGCCTTGTAGACGGCGCCGTCGGCCTTCAGCATGCCCACAACCGCGAGGATGACGTCCTTGGGCATGACCCCCTCGGGGGCCTTGCCGTCGATGCGGACCTCGATTATCTCGGGCACGCGCATCCACAGCTCGCCCGTCATCATAATGGTCGCCATGTCGGTCGCGCCGACGCCGCTGCCCAGCGCGCCGAAGGCGCCGTGGGTGGTGGTGTGGGAATCGGTCGCTATGATGATGTCGCCCGGGCATATAACGCCCTTTTCGGGCATGACCTGATGACATACGCCGCAGTTGATGTCGAAGTGGTAGGTAAGGCCCTGCTCGCGGGCAAACTCGCGCATTTTTTTATGTATCTCGGCCGTCTTGATGGTGGGGGCGGGGGCGTAATGGTCAAAGACGAAGGCGATGCGGTCCTTGTCCCACACCTTTTTGCCCTTCATCTCATAAAAGGAATAGACGGTCTGGAGGTAGAGGTCGTTTATCTCGGCAAAGTCGACCCGGGCCATGATTATCTCGCCGGTTTCGACCCTGTCCCGCCCGCAGTGGCGGGCGAGTATCTTTTCTATCGCATGCATGGGGGCTCACTCCTTATGAAGAATAATAATATACGGCTTGAGTCATAAATAAAGTATATTCCCGCTTTTTCCCGTTGTCAACGAGGGCGTGGGGTGATAAAATAGGCGGTGTGCAAAAAATACGCCGCGCCTGCTGTGCGCGCGGCCCGATGAGAGTGATATATTATGGAAAAAACCCACGCAGACGAAATTGAAAGGATAAGGGAGCGCTTTGAGCTCGACCGCTACGCGACGGCGGCCACCGGCGCTTTTATCGAGGACGCGGGGGAGACGGCTGGGCCCGCTGCTCGCTCAAAATCGAAAACAGGCACAAAAACGCCCTCGGCGGGGTCATGGGGGGCGCGATATACACTTTGGCGGACTTTGCGTTTGCCGTGGCCTCCAACGGGTTTTCGCAGCGGGCGGTCGTGTCGGTCAGCTGCTCGATAAGCTACCTCGCGGCGGCGAGGGGGGAGACCCTCACGGCCGAGGCGAGGAGGGTCAAGGAGGGGCGCAGCACCGCCTTTTACACCGTCGACGTCGCCGACGATACCGGCGCGAAGGTCGCCGTGATGACGGTGACCGGCTTTATAAAATAGAAGACTTTTGCGCATAATTTTTATAAAATCGTTAAAAAGTGTTGATATTTCGCCCGGGCTGTGATATATTAACCAATGTAAGAACATCGTAACGTCAAGAGTGGGGCAACCCACTCTTTGTTGTTGTTATATGAGTTTTAAGGAGGGGGACTATGGCAAGTACCGGCATACCCGACAGGGTGCGGGCGCTGTGCGCTCCGGTGTGCGGGGCTCAGGGCGTCGAAATATGGGACGTCGAGTTCAAAAAAGAGGGCGGCACATGGTTCCTGCGGATATTCATCGACAAGGAGGGCGGCGTCGGAATTGAGGACTGCGAGAGCTTCTCGCGGGCGATAGACCCCATTCTCGACGAGGCCGACCCAATAGAGCAGAGCTACTGCCTCGAGGTATCCTCCCCTGGGATAGAGCGCGACCTGAAGAGGCCCGAGCATTTTGAAAAATACACGGGCAGCGAGGTCGAGCTCAAATTCTTCAAGCCCGTCGACGGGGCAAAGAGCCTCGTCGGGGTGCTCGGAGCCCTTGACGGGGACGTGCTGACGGTGGAATGCGGCGGAGAGGAGAAAAAATTTCCCCTCGGTCTTTTGGCCTACGTCCGTCTTCATGTCGACTGGCAGCAGCTCGCAAAATCCGAACGATAAAGCTATAAAGACCCAAGGTCATATTTGAAGGGAGTATTTTAAGGCAGATGAACAACGAGTTTTTTGACGCCCTCGAGCTTCTTGAGAAGGAAAAGGGGATACCCAAGGCATACATGCTCGAGCGCATACAGGCGGCGCTGCTCGCCGCCCTCAAGAGGGACACGGCCGAGACCGACAACATCTCGATAGTCATGGACGACGAAAAAAAGGAGACCCGCATATACGTAAAAAAGCAGGTGGTCGAGAACGTCGAGCTTGAGCAGAGCGAGATCTCCCTCGAGGCGGCGCGCGAGATAGACCCCAAGCTCAACGTCGGCGACATGTGCGACGTCGAGATAAAGCCCAAGAACTTCGGGCGCATCACGGCCCAGAACGCAAAGCAGGTCATCATTCAGGGCATACGTGAGGCCGAGCGCGGCATGGTATATCAGCAGTTCATGTCGAGCCAGCACGAGATACTCACCGGCGTCGTGCAGAAGGTCGACCCGAGGACGAGAAACGCCAACATCCTCGTCGGAAAGACCGACATGCTCCTCGTCGCGAGCGAGCAGGTGCCCGGCGAGGTGCTCCACGAGGGGGACCCGATAAAGGTCTACGTGGTGGAGGTCAGGAAGATACAGAGCGGGCCGCAGGTCATGATATCCCGAACCCATCCCGGCCTTGTGCGCCGCCTGTTCGAGCTCGAGGTGCCCGAGATATTCGACGGCACGGTGGAGGTGAAATCCATCTCCCGCGAGGCGGGCTCGCGCACCAAGATAGCCGTCCTCTCCCACGATGAGAACGTCGACCCGATAGGCTCGTGCGTCGGCCCCAAGGGCTCGCGCGTGGGGGCGATTGTAAACGAGCTGCGCGGCGAGAAGATAGATATAATAAAATACAGCGACGATATTGAGCAGTTCGTGGCGGCGGCCCTCTCCCCCGCGCAGGTGATATCGGTCACCGCCGACCCCGAGGCAAAGAGCTGCCGCGTCGTGGTCAACGACGACCAGCTCTCGCTCGCCATCGGCAAGGAGGGGCAGAACGCACGCCTCGCCGCAAGGCTTACGGGCTGGAAGATAGACATAAAGCCGGCTTCAGCGCAGCAGGAGGGCTGAGCGGATTAAGGGGGCGACGGATATGGTCAAAAAGAAGATACCGGTCAGGCACTGCCTCGGCTGCAATGAGGGCAAGCCGAAAAAGGAGCTGATACGGGTGGTGAAAACCGCACAGGGCGAATTTTTCATCGACAGCACCGGCAAGAAGAACGGGCGGGGGGCCTATATCTGCCCCAACGCCGAGTGCTTCAAAAAGGCACGCAGGGCGGGCCGCTTCGAGCGCGCCTTCGGCTGCGCCATACCCGACGAGATATACGAGGCCCTCGAAAAGGAGCTGGTCCCCGTTGAATAACGACAGGTTTTTATCCATGCTGTCGCTCTGCCGCAAGGCCGGAGGGCTGACGCTGGGGGCGGACAAGACCGAGGACGCGCTCAGGGCGGGCAGAGCCTTCGCCGTGCTGCTTGCCGACGACGCGTCGGACAATACCCGAAGGAATATAATCAGAACGAGCGCCGAATACGGAGTTCCCGTCATAGGGGGATACGACGCGCAGAGCATTGCGCGGGCAGTCGGCAGGAGCAGCCTCGCCGCCGTGGGGGTCACGATCGGATCGTTCGGCAAAAGGCTGTTGGAAATGAGCGGCGCAAATAATTTCAGGGGTGATGTGTTATGATGAATAAATACAGGATACACGAGGTGGCGAAGGATTTTGACGTGCCGAGCAAGGAGGTCATGCAGCTCCTGGCCGAGAGGTTCCCGGATGTTGCCCGCAACCACATGATGGCCCTCGAGGAGAATGAGCTCGACGTCATATTCGACTATTTCACGAAGAAGAACGAGCTTGAGAGCTTTGAGAAATATTTTGCCTCGGGCGCGCAGGCAAAGCCGCAGACCGATGCGGCGCAGAGCGCGCCGGAGGCGCAGATAGACGCAGCGCAGAGCGGGGAAAAGCCCGCGGCGGCTCCCGCAGCCCCCGCGCAGCCCAGACCCGCGGGCGGCGAAAAGCCGCAGGCCGCAAAGCCTCAGGGCGAGGCGGCCTTCAAGAGGAAGGTGCGCATCGTCGACACCCGCACCTCGTCGGTCGACCTGAACAAGTTTGACGAGCACATAGACGAGCTGATACCCGAAAAGGCGGGCAAGGCGATGGAGACCGACCGGATCAAGCAGCGCATCGGCCCCTCCAAGGGGCAGGGGCAGCAGGGCGGCCAGAGGCAGGGACATCCCGCCGGCGGGCGCGGCCAGCAGGGCGGTCAGAGGCAGGGGCAGCCCTTCGGCGGCGGCCGCGGCCAGCAGAACAGGGGCAGGAGGGGCGCAAAGCCCGCGCCCGTACAAAAGAGGCCCAATCCGGTGCCCCGTCAGCCCCTCGACCTGACCCTCCCCGAGGAGATGACGGTGGGCGAGCTCGCGATGTATTTGAAGCTCCCCGCGACCGAGGTCATAAAAAAGCTGATGTCGTCGCTGGGCATAATGGCCCCCATTTCGCAGGTTATAGACTACGACACCGCCGCCCTCATCGCCGAGGAGTTCGGCGCGAAGGTCAAAAAGGAGGTCATCGTCACAACGGAGGAGCGCCTGATCGACGACAGCGAGGACAAGGCCGAGGACCTTCAGCCAAGAAGCCCCGTCGTGGTCGTTATGGGCCACGTCGACCACGGCAAGACCTCCCTGCTCGACGCGATAAGGAACGCCCACGTCGCTGCGGGCGAGGCGGGCGGCATAACCCAGCACATAGGCGCCTACCGCGTGCGCATAAACGACCAGGACATCACCTTCCTCGACACGCCCGGCCACGAGGCCTTCACCGCCATGCGGGCGCGAGGCGCGCAGGTGACCGATATAGCGATACTCGTCGTCGCGGCCGACGACGGCATCATGCCACAGACGATTGAAGCCATAAACCACGCAAAGGCCGCGGGCGTTTCGATAATCGTCGCCATAAACAAGATAGACAGGGAGAACGCCGACGTCGAGAGGGTAAAGCAGGAGCTGACCGAGTATGAGCTCGTCCCCGAGGAGTGGGGCGGCGACACGATATGCGTCCCCTGCTCGGCCGTGAAGAAGCAGGGCATCGACGAGCTGCTCGAGATGGTGCTCCTCACCGCCGAGATGAGGGAGCTCAAGGCCAACCCCAACAGGAAGGCGAGCGGAACCGTTATAGAATCCCGCCTCGACAAGGGCCGCGGGCCGGTTGCGACCGTGCTCGTGCAGAACGGCACCCTGTCGTCGGGCGACGTGATAATCGCGGGCACGGCGGTCGGCCGCGTGAGGGTCATGACCGACGACAAGGGCCGCAGGATACAGAAGGCGGGCCCCTCGGTGCCGGTCGAGATAGTCGGCCTGTCCGAAACGCCCAACGGCGGCGACCTTTTCCATGCCGTCGACGACGAGAAGCTCGCGCGCGAGCTCGCCGAGGAGCGCAAGCAGAAAATAAAGGATGAGAGAAACGCAGCTTCCCAGGGCAAGATAAGCCTCGACGACCTGTTCGCCCACATAAAGGAGGGCGAGATGAAGAATCTCAACATCGTCGTAAAGGCCGACGTTCAGGGCTCGGTCGAGGCGGTGCGTCAGGCCCTCGAAAAGCTGTCCAACGAAGAGGTAAAGGTGCGCTGCATCCACGGCGCGGTCGGCGCTATAAACGAATCGGACGTTATGCTGGCTGCGGCGTCGCAGGCGATAATCGTCGGCTTCAACGTGCGGCCCGACGCCCCGGCGAGGGTATCGGCCGACATGAACGAGGTCGACATACGCACCTACCGCGTCATCTACGACGCAATAGACGAGATAGGGGCCGCCATGCGCGGCATGCTCGCCCCGCAGTTCCGCGAGAATGTGCTCGGCCACGCCGAGGTGCGCCAGACCTACAAGGTGTCGGGCGTGGGCACCATCGCCGGCTGCTACGTGCAGGATGGGAAAATCGCCAGGAACGCCCAGGTGCGCATCGTGCGCGACGGCATAGTTATCCACGAGGGGAGCATCGAGTCGCTCAAGAGGTTCAAGGACGACGCAAGAGAGGTCGCCCAGGGCTTTGAATGCGGCATAAGCATAGAGAAATTCAACGACATCAAGGAGGGCGACGTAATCGAGGCCTTCGTGATGGAGGAGATAAAACAGCAGTGACAAGGGCGGGGCGCGCATTGCCGCGCCCCTGTCTGCGTAATGTCGTATACGAGGTATTGATATGGCAAATCACAGGATTGACAGGATAAACGAGGAGATAAAAAAGGAGCTCAGCTCCATAGTGCGCGGCATGAAGGACCCGAGGATCGACCCTCTCGTGTCGGTAACTAAGGTCGAGACAACGCCCGACCTGCGCTACTGCAAGGTTTTTGTAAGCTGCCTCGACGAGGGCCGCAACGCCGACACGGTAAAGGGCCTGGCGAGCGGCGCGGGCTATATCAGACGCGAGATAGGCTCGCGCATCAAGACCTACTATACGCCGCAGTTCGTCTTCGCGCCGGATAACTCCATATCGAACGGCGTGAGGATCGCAAAGCTGCTCGACGACGTAACGGCGAGGGACGAGGCGGCAAAGAGGGAGCGCGGAGATGAAGCGGACGATTGAGATACTCTCGGGGGCGAAAAGGATAATACTGCTGCCCCACATAAAGCCCGACGGCGATACCGTCGGCTCCTGCTGCGCGCTGTGCGAGGGGCTGATATCGCTGGGCAGGGAGTGCTTTATTTATCCAGAGGAGCCCTTCACCCCGAAGTACGCCCCTATGGCGGAGGGCCTGCCCGTCATATATGAGCTGACGCAGGCCGACGCCGTCGTCGCGGTGGACGTCGCCGCGACCGGCATGCTGGGTGACAGGGGCCCGCTGCTGGAGGGTAAAATCGACCTGTGCATCGACCACCATCCGTCGAACACCCGCTACGCGGGGCACACCCTGCTCGACCCGGAGGCGGCGGCGACGGCCGAGATGATATACGGCCTTATCGGGGAGATGGGGATTGAGTTGAGTGCAAATATAGCGCGCAATCTCTACACCGGCCTTGCGACCGACAGCGGCTGCTTCCGCTTTTCCAACACGACTCCCCGCACGATGCGCATCGGGGCCGACCTTATGGAGCGGGCGGGCAGCGTGGAGGACATAAACAACCGGTTTTTTGCAGCCGTGAGCCGGGCAAAGCTCGAGGCCCAGAAGACGGTCCTCGGCACGCTCGCCTTTTTCGCGGGAGGACGGGGAGCCTCGATTGTCATATCGCAGGACATATACGCCGCGACCGGCGCGAGCGAGGACGACGTCGACTCCTTCACCCAGATACCCCGCGAGATAGAGGGGGTCGAGGTGGGAGTGACCTACAAGCAGTGCCTGCGCAGCGGGTGGAGGATATCCATGCGCTCGAACGGCAAGGTCGACGTGTCGGCCCTGTGCGCGAAATTCGGCGGCGGGGGACACAAGCGGGCGGCGGGCTGCTCTTTGGATCGGCCCCTTGACGAGGTCAGGGCCGCGATAGAGGCCGCCGTAACTGAGGTGCTTGAAAGTGAGCGGACAGATTGACGGAATAATCGCAATAGACAAGCCCCAGGGGATGAGTTCCCACCGGCTGGTGGAGATGGTGCGCCGCATCGTGGGCAACAAGAAGGCGGGCCACGCAGGGACCCTCGACCCGATGGCATCGGGGGTGATGCTGGTTTGCGTCGGGCGGGCGACAAAGTCCCTCGAATATCTCGTGCTCGACGACAAGGTATACAGGGCGCGCTTTCGCTTGGGGCTGACGACCGACACCCTCGATATAACGGGGAGGGTGCTTTCCGCGAGTAAAATCAGGGTTACGGCCGCCGAGGCCGCGGCGGCTCTTTCCTCCTTCGTAGGCGAGGGCGAGCAGGTGCCGCCCATGTTCTCCGCCGTAAAGCAGGAGGGGCGAAAGCTGTACGACATCGCGCGACGGGGCGGCACGGTGGAGCGCAGGGCGAGAAAAATCAATATATTTTCAATCGACATGCTGTCCTTCGACGAGGCGGAGGGGGTATGCGAAATAAGGGTCGCCTGCTCGAAGGGGACCTTCATACGCTCGCTGTGCGCCGACGTCGGCGAAAGGCTCGGCACGGGGGCGGTGCTCGTGTCCCTTCGCAGGGAAAGGAGCGGGGAATTCGATATTTCCTCCTGCGTGACCCTTGAAGAGCTGGAGCGGGCGGTGTCGGACGGGACGGCCGGCGAGCTGTTTCTGCCCTACGACCTGCCCTTTAAGGACTATCGCCGTCTGACGGTGGACGAAACTCAGGCGAACATAATCTGCACCGGCGGGGAGCTGACCCTGTCCCGCGTCAAGGGTGCGCCCGAAAAATTCGAGAGGTGCGCCGTCTACGACGAAGCGGGGAACCTTCTGATAGTCGCCCATCCCGATTTTTTGGGGGACGCCCTTGTCAAGGACAAGAGCTTTTTCGGCGTCACAAGGCAGCCCGACGTGTAAGGCGCCGTATTCTGACAATATACTTCGACAAAAAGGTGAAGACCTTGACTGTTTATACCAGATGTGAAAAAATAAGCGGCCCGACGGTGGCCGTGCTGGGCTTTTTCGACGGCATGCACGTCGGCCACGCCCGCCTCGTCGAGCGGGGGGCGGAGCTGGCGCGGAGGCTCGGCGCGAGGCTGCTGCTCCACACCTTCAGCTCCATGCCGCCGACAAAGGGGGCCCGCGGCGAGCTGACCCCCCTGCCCCTCAAGGCCGAAATCGCGGCCTCCTTCGGGGTGGAGATAATTGCGGCCGACCCCTTCAGCGACGAGCTGAGGCGGACGCCGCCGCGGGATTTCCTTGAACAGACCGTCTTCGGCCGCCTCGGTGCGGTCGGGGCGGTGTGCGGCTTTGACTACCGCTTCGGCAGAAACGCCGGAGGCGGGCCGGAGCTGCTGCGGCAGGTCTGCGCAGAGCGCGGCGCCGTCTTCGCGCCGGTCGACAAGGTGACGATAGACGGCGTCGAGGTATCGAGCAGCTATATACGCTCCCTTGTGGCCGAGGGGGACATGCGCGCGGCGGCCCGTTTCATGGGACGGCCGTATATAATTGAAGAAAAGGTCGTCCGCGGCAGGAGGCTCGGGCGGGAGATGGGCTTTGCAACCATAAACCAGCCCCTGTCGGACGATATGGTGAGACCGCGCTTCGGCGTATACCTGAGCTGCGCCCTGCTCGACGGCGGGGAGAGGTACTTCGGGGTGACCAACGTCGGCGTGAGGCCGACGGTGGACGGAAACGAGCCGATGTGCGAGACCCACCTGCTCGGCTTTTCCGAAGGGGAGCTGTACGGCAGGACGGTCCGGCTGGGGCTGCTCGAAATGCTGCGCGAGGAGAGAAAATTCGACGGCATAGCCGCTCTTTCGGCGCAGATAGGACGCGACAGGGCGTCGGCCGCCGGATTATCGGAGAAATACGATAAAAATCAATGCGGAATTTATTTCAATCGGGGCTTTACTTCCGATAAATTGTGTGATATCATATTGTAGCGTTCTTTGGACACATATCCTCGTCTTGGTTGCGGGATACACGACGGTCCAGCCGTTTTTTCCACGGCCCGCGGCTCAGGTGAAGGAGATATATCAAAATTCAGGAGGTGGAACCAATGCTTCAGAACAAGAGCGATGTGATCGCGGCCAACAGGCTGCACGAGACCGATACCGGCTCGCCCGAGGTACAGATTGCCATCCTTACCAACAGGATAAATCACCTCAACGAGCACCTCAAGGTCAACAAGAACGATCACCACTCCCGCCGCGGCCTTCTCAAGATGGTAGGTCAGCGCCGTTCTCTTCTCAACTATCTGTCGAAGAAGGACATCAACCGCTACCGCGCTATCATAGAGAAGCTGGGCATCAGAAAATAATTTTTCTGCACGGTAAGAAACGGGCGGCCTTTTGTGCCGCCCATTTTACTAAAAATTTATTAAATACCAAGGGGAGCGGACTGCCTGAAGGCGGAGTATTTAGCATACAGACGAGTGCCCGGGCCGACGGGGCGTTGGTCTGGCTGCTAAACATTCCGCGGGTCGTCCTCTCTCCGGAAAGACGGAGGTTTGATAATGGAAAAGATATTCAGGACCGAAATCGCGGGCCGTCCCCTCGTAGTTGAGACCGGAAAGCTCGCCCAGCTTGCAAGCGGCTCTTGCCTCGTGCGCTACGGCGACACCTGCGTGATGTGCACCGCGACGGCTTCCGAAAAGCCCCGCGAGGGGGTCGACTTCTTCCCCCTGTCGATAGACTATGAGGAGAAGCTCTACGCCGTGGGCCGCATACCCGGCAGCTTTATGAAGAGGGAGGGCAAGCCCTCCGAGAAGGCGATACTCACCTGCCGCGTAATCGACAGGCCCATGCGACCCCTGTTCCCCAAGGATTACAGAAACGACGTTTCCATCGTGTGCACCGTCATGTCGGTCGAGCAGGATAACTCGCCCGAGATAGCCGCCATGCTGGGCGCGTCAATTGCGACCACCATTTCCCACATACCCTTCAAGGGGCCCATCGCCGGCGTTATTGTGGGCTATGTCGACGGGCAGTACGTCATCAATCCCACCGTCGAGCAGAGGGAAAAATCCGAGATGAGCCTGACCGTCGCCGGCACCGCCGAGAAGGTCGTAATGATAGAGGCGGGCGCGAAGGAAGTGTCGAACGAGGTCATGTTCGACGGCATCATGTTCGCCCATGAGGAGATAAAGAAGATCTGCGCCTTTATCAAGTCCATACGCGACGAGATAGGGGTGCCCAAGCAGGAGTGGGTATCGGCCGAGGTCGACCACGACATGTACGAGGCCATAGCCGACTTTGCCACCGACAAGGTTAAATACGCCATGGACACCGACGACAAGAAGACCCGCGAGGAGCGGCTCGCCGTTGTCCGCGATGAGATAGCCGAGCGCTTCGCCGAGCAGTATCCCGACAGCGAGGCCGCCTTCGGCGAGTGCCTGTACAAGCTGCAGAAGACCGTTGTGCGCCGCTGGCTGCTCGACGAGCAGAAGCGCGTCGACGGGCGCTCCATCACCCAGATGCGTCCCCTGAGCGCCGAGGTGGGCCTGCTGCCCAGAGTTCACGGCAGCGGTCTTTTCACCCGCGGCCAGACCCAGGTGCTCACCGCCCTTACCCTCGGACAGATACGCGACCAGCAGATGCTCGACGGCATCGACCTCGAGGAGTATAAGAGGTATATCCACCACTACAACTTCCCCTCCTATTCGGTGGGCGAGACCAAGCCCTCCCGCGGCCCCGGCCGTCGTGAGATAGGCCACGGCGCCCTCGCAGAGCGCGCGCTGCTGCCCGTCATCCCCTCCGAGGAGGAGTTTCCCTACGCTATCCGCCTCGTGTCCGAGGTGCTCTCGTCCAACGGCTCGACCTCGCAGGCGAGCGTCTGCGGCTCCACCCTCGCCCTTATGGACGCGGGCGTGCCCATAAAGGCCCCCGTAGCCGGTATTTCCTGCGGCCTTGTGACCGAGGGCGACAAGTGGCTGACCATGGTCGACATCCAGGGCGTCGAGGACTTCTTCGGAGATATGGACTTTAAGGTGGCCGGCACCAAGAAGGGCATCACCGCCATACAGATGGATATAAAGATAGACGGCCTGACCCCCGAGATAATAAAGAAGGCCCTCGAGCAGACGAGGGAGGCCCGCATATATATCATCGACGAAATAATCCTCAAGTGCATCGAAAAGCCCCGCCAGGACGTCAGCCAGTACGCCCCCAAGATGCTCACCATGCAGATAAACCCCGATAAGATCCGCGAGGTCATCGGCTCGGGCGGCAAGGTGATACAGAAGATCTGCGCCGACACCGGCGCCCAGATAGACATCGAGGACGACGGGCGCATATTCATCGCGGCCGTCAACCGCGACGCCGCCGAGAAGGCAAGGAAGATAATCGACGCCATAGTTATCGAGCCCAAGGTGGGTCAGATATTCACCGCAAGGATTACCCGACTGATGAGCTTCGGCGCCTTCGCCGAGTTCGCGCCCGGCAAGGAGGGCCTCATCCGCATAGGCCATCTCGACTTCAAGCATGTCGAAAAGGTGGAGGATGTCGTATCCGAGGGCGACGAGGTCGTGGTAAAGATAATCGAGATAGACAAGCAGGGTCGCATCAACCTGTCCCGCCGGGCGGCGATAGAGGATATAAACGCCAACGCGACCGCTATGGACATGCTGGGCCTCAGAGACTGAGCCCTGCTGTCCGGCAAGAAATGAAATCGGGAGGGGGAAGCCGAGGCTTCCCCCTCCGTTGCATGTCATATTGATTATATACAGGAGAAAATCTATATGATTATACGAAAAGTATTTGAAAACGGGCTGCGTCTGCTCGTCGAGCCCATGCAGGGGGTCCACACGGCAAGCGTCGGCATTTACATAGAGGGGGGCACGAGCTGCGAAAGAGATGAGATATGGGGCATATCCCATTTTACCGAGCACATGCTTTTCAAGGGGACGAAAACGCGCTCCGCCCGTGATATAGCGATAGAAACCGACCGCCTCGGCGGGCAGATAAACGCCTACACCGCAAGGGAGTACACCTGCTTTTACACGCGCACGGTGGGCGAGGACCTCTACCGCGGCTTTGAGATACTTGCCGACATGGTGAAAAACTCCGTGTTCGACGAGGCCGGCGTCGATATCGAGCGGCGGGTCATCTCGGAGGAGATAGACATGTACGAGGACGCCCCCGAGGAGCTCGCGGTCGACCTGCTGTGCGCGGGGATATGGGAGGGCTCGTCCCTCGCGATACCGATACTCGGCACCAAGGAGAGCATAGGGAAAATCACCTCAGGCGAGCTGAGGAGCTACGCAGCTCGCAGATACACACCCGAGCGCATAGTTATAACGGCTGCGGGCGACGTCGACTTCGGCCGCCTGTCGGAGGCGGTCGAGCTGGCCTTCGGCGGGGATAAGCCGGGCAGCCTGCCGCGCGGCGGGGAGGATATACCGTACCGCCCCGGCTTTGTGTGCAGATTCAAGGATATCGAGCAGAACCATATCGCCCTCGCCCTGCCCTGCGTGCCGCTGGGCGACGAGGGGAGCTATCCGGCGGCGGTGCTGTCCTGCCTGTTCGGCGGGGCGATGTCCTCCCGTCTGTTCCAGCATGTGCGTGAAAAGCTGGGGCTGTGCTATTCGATATATTCCTTTACGGCGGCCCACCGCGGGGCGGGTATGCTGGGGATATACGCCGCCCTCTCGCCCGACGCGCAGGAGAAGCTGTGCGATATCCTCGCGGACGAGCTTGTGTCGCTGCGCGGCGGGATAGGCGAGGAGGAGTTCGAGCGGGCCCGCGAGCAGTTCCGCGTGGGGGCGATAATGGGCAACGACAGCCCGTCGGCCCGAATGGGAGCCCTCGCCCACGGCGAGATGATATACGGCCGGGCCGTCGAATCGGAGGAGCTGCTGCGCAGGATAGATTCAATGACCCTCGGCGACGTCGAGAGGGTATGCCGCGCGGCGACGGATTTTTCCCGCCTGTCCATGAGTATCGTCGGACGGTGCGGGGAGGAGGACGGAGAGCTCCTCAAAAAAATGAGGGAAAAGATGTAAAAGACGTGGTCTTTCGGCCTGTTTGGTATTATAATAAATTTATAAAGCGTCCGTCCCGCAGGGACGGCGAAGCAGACGGCCGGCGGGGCGGAGCCGCATCGGCGTCCGTCCGGAATGAAAGGAGAAAGAATCATGCTTATGTCTACGACCGAGAACATAACAGGCAGGGAATATGAGGTGCTCGGGCTCGTCAAGGGCGGCACGATACAGACGGTCAACGCCCTGCGCGACATCGGCGCCGGCCTCAAGACCATAGTGGGCGGCGAGCTCAAAAAATACAACGAGATGATGGACAACGCCCGCGCGATCGCCACCGAGAGAATGGTGAACGACGCGCAGAGGCTGGGGGCCGACGCGATAGTCTGCATACGCTACACCACGTCGTCCATCATGCAGAGCGCGGCCGAGGTGCTGGTATACGGCACGGCGGTGAAATTCAAGTAAAAAGAAGGACGCCCGTCCGGGCGCGCGGCGCGGGTAAGGGGCCGCGGGAGGGATGATAAATGGAGCGTAAGGGATATCATTTTTTCGCCTTCCTTTCGAGGATGAAGCATATAAACCGCTGGGGGCTGATGCGGAACACCTCGACCGAGAATATAGCCGAGCACAGCCACCAGGTGGCGGTCATCGCCCACGCGCTGGCAGTTATAAAGAACACCCGCTTCGGCGGCACGGTCGACGCCGACCGCGTCGCGGTGCTCGCCCTCTACCACGACGCGACCGAGACCATAACGGGGGATATGCCCACCCCTATCAAGTATTTCAATCCCGCTATCAGGACCGCCTATAAGGAAATCGAGCAGGTCGCGGGCGAAAAGCTCGTAGCCATGCTGCCCGACGAGATGCGGCCGGTCTACCGCGGGATATTCTTCAAAAAAGAGGGGGACGGGGAGCTGTGGGCCCTCGTCAAGGCGGCCGACAAGATATCGGCCTATATAAAATGCGTCGAGGAGAGGCTTGCGGGCAACGGCGAGTTCAAAAGCGCCGAAAGGTCCACCCGTGAGCTGATAATGAGGGACGCCGAGCCCTGCGTCGAGTATTTTATGGACAGGTTCATCGGCAGCTACAGCCTCACCCTCGACGAGCAGGACTGATTTATCCCCCCGCGGGGGACGGCAAAAAATCCATTGACGAAACAGGGATAGTATGGGGATAATCTATAATTTCAATCAGGTGGCGCCGCTGTTCATACTTGCGGTGTTCGGCTATTACATAAAAAAGTGGGGCATAGCCGGCACGGAGTTCACCGAATCCATTGCAGAATACAACATAACGATATTGCTGCCGTGCGTAATAATACGCGCGATGTGCATCGACATGACCCCCGAGAGGTGGGTCACGGGCTACAAGAGCCTGCTGTTGGGCTTTGCGGCGCTTGTTCTTGTGATGCTTCTGTCCTACGTTGTGACAAAGCCGCTGCGCGGCTCGAAGCCGACGAAGGCCATAATGTGGTGCTCGCTCGTCTTCTGCAATTACAGCCTGGTCGGATTTGTTACGGTGCAGAACCTCTACGGCGCCGAGGCCATGTTCTATACCAACCTCGCCCTTATCCCCTTCATCATAGGGGTGTATACGATACAGATAATCGCAATACAGAGCTCGGTCAGCGACGGGCCGGTCAACGGGGCGGCGATTGGGAAAATGCTGCTCTCGCCCCCCATAATCGCCTGCGGCATAGGGCTGCTGCTTTTCATAACGGGGCTGCGGCCGCCGACGCTCGTCGCCAACACGATCGACATGCTGGCCGATTCCATGACGGCTATGGGCATGATACAGATAGGTATGGCGCTCTACGGCAAGATATCGCTCGATTTCATAACCGATGCGAGAACATATTTGCTCACCTTCGTTAAGCTGTTCGTGGTCCCCCTTGCGGTGGTGCTGATGCTCAGGGCCTTCGGCCTGAGCGGCTACGCCGCGGCAGGTCCCGCGCTGTGCCTGAGCGCGCCGGTGTCGGTTATGCTCACGATACAGTCCCTCAAATACGGCGGGGACAGCGAGTTTTCGGCAAAGCTGCTGATATTCTCGTCGCTGGCGTCGGTATTGACGATACCTCTGATGGCCTATATTTTACAGCAGATCGCGGGAGTGGGATAAATGAGCATAGGCAGTATTTTAAATCAGATAATTCCGATGTTCGTCGTCATGGCGATCGGCTATGCGATGAGACGTTTCAATATGGTGCCCAAGAGCTTTCGGAAAAACCTGTCTGCGGTGTGTGTAGACGTACTGATACCGGGTATTATAATATACTCGGTATGCGTCGGGGGGAACGGGGCCGATATATTCGAATCGCTCAGGATAGTTGCGGCGGGAGCCGTATGCCTGCTGGCGAGCATGGCTGCGGCGGCGGCAATCTGCCGCTTTATGACCAAGAATACAGACGAGTTCAACATGCTCTGGATGGTCAGCGCCTTCAGCAACTTCGGTCTGGTGGGCTATACGCTGGTCGCCAACCTCTTCGGCAGCGAGGCGCTGTTCAACGCGAGCATGTTCCTCCTGCCCTGCATGCTGGCGATGAACAGCATAACGGTCATCATGCTCCAGCGGGGCAAGGGAGGCAAAATAGATTTCAAGGCGGCGCTGCTCAGCCCGCCGGTCATAACGTCGGTCATTGCGGTGATAATACTCATACTGAGGATCCCGCTGCCGACCTTCGTGGTAAACACGGTGACCCACATGTCCAAGGCTCTGACGCCGGCCGGTATGCTGCTTGTGGGCATGTCGATGATGGACTACGGCTTTGAGGGGATGTTCTCCGACGCGAGGGTATATGTGGTCACGGCCCTGCGCCTTGCCGTTATGCCGCTGATGTGCTTCGGCATAAATCTCGCGATGGGCCTGACGGGCTTCGAGGCCCTGTCAGGGGCGCTGCCCCTTGCGGTGCCCGCCCCGATAAACACCGTCATCCTCGCCGAGAGGTTCAACGGCGACACGAAAATGGCCGCGCGGCTGACATTGATGACAACGGTTTTTTCGATAGTCACAATGCCGCTTTTGAGCTATATGCTGGCAAAATTCATAGGTGTTTAGGTATTCGGACAGGCTTTCCGGCGCGTTCCCGCGGCACGTCCGCCTGACGGGGGAGCGTTCGCGTTTATCAGAGGCGGTACGGAGGATTTTGAATTGAAGAGATCAAAGAGGATTTCGGCCCTTGCCCTCGCACTCGTGCTGTGCGCAACGCTGCTCTCGCCCGCGGCCCTGGCCGCGGCGGAGGATGAGCTGACCGAGAGCATCAGCTCCGCCCTTTCACAGAGGCGGACGGTGTTCGGCGCCAACCTGCCTTACGGCGCCGGTGAAAACGAGGTCAACGCGGCATTTGAGAGGGCTGTAGGCTACGATATAGAGACGATGCGCACGGTGACCGCCTTTTCCTATTCCTCAAGCGGCAGCAAGCTGATGTTTTTTGTCCGCTACGCCGAGAAGAACGATAACCCCAACATGTACGCCGCCGATTACGACGAGGCCTTCAGAATAATCGACAGGACCATATCCTCCCATGAGGATGGGGTGAACATATTTATCCGCGACCCTGACGCCAGGGGCGACGTGAACGCCGCGCAGGACAGGGCTATCGAGATATACAACCGGGCGGTGTCGCAGGGGAGCGACCCCTATTGCTCTTATATACTCTCGGGCATTTCGTGCACCGTCAGCCGCATAATCGGCAGGGACGACGGCTTTATGCTCTCGTACTCCATGAAATACAACGAGACCGCCGAGCAGAGCGCCTTCGTCCGCTCCTTTGCCGAGCAGGCGGCAAAGGACCTCGGGCTGGCCTCCATGAGTGACGAGCAGAAGGTCAGGGCGATAAACGGCTATGTCTGTTCGATAGCGAGGTACAGCTACACGGGCGACGGGGCGAACGATCACACCGCCTACGGCATGATAACGACAGGCGCCGGAGTGTGCCAGGCCTATTCCCTTCTGGCCCACGCCCTGTACAGCAGCGCGGGGCTCAGCGCGCGGATAGTCACCGGTACGGGTATTGACCTGTCCAGCGGGCAGAGCGAGGCCCACATGTGGAACGCTGTCAGAATCGGCGGCCGCTGGCTGCACGTCGACACGACGTGGAACGACGTCTTTGAGGATAAAAATCCGTATCTGATGCTGACCGACGAGCAGATAAGCGCCGACCATGTGTTCGACGCCGCCATATTCAATGAGAGAAGCTTCGACGCGGCCGTGTCGCGCCTGGCAAAGAAGACCTCCGATAAAATCGTCATGCGCATAGGCGATCCGTTCATGACGGTCGGCGGAAAGACCTTTGAGGTAGACAAGGGACGAGGCACGACACCGGTGATACGCTCCGACAGGACCCTCCTTCCGATACGCGCCGTGATGGAGAGCGTGGGCGGCTCGGTCGCATGGACCGGCGCCGAGAGCAGGGTGACGATAAATTACAACGGCTATGCGATCGACCTGTGGATAAACAACGACGTCGCAAGGGTAAACGGCATGGACTTCAGGCTGGACGTCCCGCCGACGATAGAAAACGACCGGACCATGATACCGATACGCTTTATATGCGAGATGATGGGCATGGGGGTCTATTGGGACGGGGGAACGAGCGAGGTCACCGTCTGCCCGTACTGACGGGTTGCTTTTACGGACAAACAAGGGGGGATAGCTGTGGGATACAGCAGAGAGGAGCTCATAGCCTCGGCGAGGGCGGCGGCGAAATACGCCTACGTGCCCTATTCCGGATATCCGGTGGGGGCGGCGCTGCTGTGCGCCGACGGCAGGGTGTTCACCGGCTGCAACGTCGAAAATTCCTCCTACCCCGCGGGGATATGCGCCGAGAGGACGGCCCTTGTCAAGGCGGTATCCGAGGGGGCGCGGGATTTTGTCATGCTCGCGGTCGCCGGTCCGACCGACGAGCCCTGTTACCCGTGCGGCATCTGCCGCCAGATGCTCTATGAATTTGCGCCCGACCTTGCCGTGCTGTGCGCGGGGGCCGACGGCAGCTTTATCGAGCGCAGCCTGCGCGAGCTGCTGCCGGGGGGCTTTGTACTTGAAGGATTGAAATAAAGAAAGCGCCGCGGACAGAATGTGTCTGCGGCGCTTTTTGTTCGGGAGGATGGCCGTGCGGGCGCGGCGGCCTTAAAAGCGTGTGAAACGACGGAGGATGACGATGGGGATGAAAAAGAGCCTTTTGATATGGCTGCCGGCAGCGGCCGTGCTCGCGCTTGCCGTGACGGGCCTCTTTTTGTACGAGGCACGCAGCGACGCGGCCCTTGAGGCCGAAAGGGCCGCGCGTCTCGAGGCGCAGGTCGAAGAGCTGAACGAGACGGTGAGCGGGCTTGAGGCGCAGATCGGCGAGCTGTCGCGCGCGGCTGAAAAATCCGGACTGTTTATAGCGGGAAGGATAGACATATACAGCGACGGCAGCCTTTATGATTTTGCCGCCGGGGAGTGGGTGACGCAGATAGGCGGAGCCGGCGCGATGTATTTTATCGCCCTCGACGGTGAAAAGAACCTGTATATAACCGACAGGTTTGAAAATGTACACAAAAAGCTCGATGCAAGGCTGGAAAAGCTGAAAATATACGATACCGACGTCGACAACTATGTCATCCGCGCCTATGTGTCGAAGGAACAAAACGCCCTTATAATACCGACGGCGGAGGATTTTATAACCTTTGAGGTCGACCTTGACGATTTTTCGGTCGCCCTTGCAGAGTTCAACGACGATTAGAACAAAGGGGTGCGCAGCGATACCGTGCAAGGAGGGAAAGTGAAGACCGTCGCAGCCGGAGCCTGCTCCTTGTATGTTTGATTCACAAACATCGAATAAAAACTGCCCTTGCAATCATTCGCATTTCGGTATATAATAATTTACATACCGGAGGGATGATTATGAATTTTCTTGGCGTTAAAGAAACGGCCGAAAAATGGGGGATTGCCGCGCGAAGAGTGCAGCTTTTGTGTAATGAGGGAAGAATACCGGGAGCGCAGCGTGTGGGGAACGTGTGGGCTATACCGGAAGACGCCGTAAAGCCTGACGACATGAGAAGAAAAAATACTGAAAGGCCTAATAGGGTCAATCAGAATATTCGTCTCGAACGTATATGGGCTATGCCAAACAAAAACACATTTGAGGTAAAGCCGATCCATGATTTGATTGAAGAAGAACTTACTGAGGGGACATGGATAGATCCGTTCGCAAACAAGAACAAAACGGCGACCATTACAAATGATCTCAATACCGCTTTTGATACAGATTACCATCTTGATGCGCTGGATTTTTTTAAGCTCTTCGGAGACGAGTCGGTAGACGGTGTGCTGTATGATCCTCCGTATTCTCCGCGCCAGGTGAGTGAATGTTATAACGAGGTCGGTTACAGTGTTACATGGGATACCACAAAGGCGTCTTTTTGGGGAAATCATAAACGTCAAATATCGAGGATAGTAAAAATCGGCGGAAAGGTTATTACCTTTGGATGGAACAGCGGCGGGATCGGATATAAATACGGTTTTGAAATCAAACGCATCCTGATTGTACCGCATGGAGGATGGCATAACGATACTATTTGCACGGTTGAAGTCAAAACTCATAACGGTGCTGCAGATGGTAAAATGCAGAAAACAGCGGCAGACGTACCCATAAAAAAGCAATTTGACACAGACAAACAGCTCGTTGAATACTTAAAAAAACTGCCATCTGACTTTTGGGATTTCAAGGAAGATGATACGCGTGAATATACGCACGGCATTCACTCGTATCCCGCAATGATGGTATGCCCAATAAGCAGAAATATTATAAAAATACTCAAACAATTCCGAACGATAGATTCAATATTTGATCCGTTTGCAGGTTCGGGAACCGTTCTTGTTGAAAGCATGCTCGCAGGCATAGAGGATATTGCGGGAAACGATATCAATCCTTTGGCGCTGCTGCTCTGCAAGGTGAAAACAACCCCTATCAGCTCTATTGAACTCCAATCGGCATACAGTCGATTAAACATGCGCATTGAGAATCTCTATCAGCAGTATGATTATATAATCCATGCAATAGATAATTATATGGAGGCTGTACGCGGCCTTAATCTGACATCGAAGGATGGCTGGGGGAGCGATGCGCCTAAATACGTCTCGGATTTTTACAGATTAAACTATGTTTCGTTGGATGTGCCGGATTTTAAGAATATAGGGTATTGGTTCAAGCCGCGCGTAATCGTTGAATTGTCGTTGATAAAGAAGGCTATTTGTGAAACCGAGGAAAAGAATATTCAGGATTTCTTTTTTGTGGCGTTTAGCGAGATTATAAGGCTTGTTTCAAACAGAAGAAACGGTGAGTTCAAAATGTTCAGGATGCCGCCTGAAAAAGTTGCAAGCTTTTGCCCTGATACGCGTCAGGAATTCGTACGGACCTTACAGCGAAGCATACAGAAGATGGGGGATTTTTATGACGCCTGCGATAATCTCAAAAAGGCCCCGAGGGTGACGGTGTACAGCCAGAATTCCTGTTCGCTCGGTGCAGTTGCCGATAATTATTATGATTTGGTGGTTACCTCCCCGCCGTATGGCGACAGCCGTACTACTGTGGCATACGGTGAGTACAGCCGCCTTTCTCTTCAGTGGCTCGACCTGTTTGAAATGACAGAAAAAGAGATTATGGGTGTTGATAAATCGTTGATGGGAGGGAAAAAATATCGCAACGGTTTTGAATACAACATTAAAAGCGGCACGCTTAGAGAGGTTTTGGACAAAATAACAGACGCCGATTTAGAGCGCGCAGGCGATGTGTTCAGCTTTTATCATGATCTTGAAGAATCAATAAAGGAAATAGTAAAAAAGACGAAACAAAACGGTTATCATTTTTGGGTGGTAGGCAATAGAACCGTTAAAGGAGTGACTATACCGACAGATGTAATAATCGCTGAGATTGCGGGGTTTTACGGCATGGAGTATGTTTATACAATAGAAAGAAATATAATTAACAAGGTGATGCCTGCGGTAAACTCCCCGACGAACGAGACGGGAAAGACCTCCGGCACGATGACAAACGAGCATATAGTGGTTTTGAGAAAAAAATAAAAAAGGAAGCGGCGGTTAAATAGAAATCGTCGCCTCCTTTTTGTTTATAGTATCTACATAATCCGCTCGCTTTTTTCAAAGCAAAGTTCCAGCTTGTTGGGCATAATCCGTATAGCGCTGCCGTGGTCATGAGCTTTTCCCTTCATTTTTCCTTTAGTATAAATGCCGAGCCTGATATCTATATCCAAAACGCCAAATCGGATGCTGCCAAGCATTTTCTCTGAACTGAAGGTTTCAAGAAAATAAGCTTCAATGTAGTGGAAGGCTTCACGGCCGTTTATGTTTTCGGCGTTTGCTTTAACGTAATAAAGCTTTTCGAAGGGGTACTTCCGTTTGAACGCATAGGCCAGCGTGCTCTCATTCCAATATACGTTCTCGATTATTCCTGCCGTGGCGTGCTCAAGATAAACCCTGCCGTCTTTGAATGTGAGCTTGAAATACGGGTGTCCGTTAAGGGTATTAAAACCGACGCCGTTGATTGTTGAATGAAGGATATTCAGCTCAGGATTAAGCTTAACGGACTCCTCGGTTTTATATCCGAAGTTTCTTCGCAGGTATGTATTGACGCCGCGTATTTCAGGCGCTTTTGTGGTTAATGTCAGCATGCTGTTCGAGTTGATGCGAGCGGTCTTCAATTCGATCGTCCCAAGGTCAGGGGAGGAGATGGAGTTTTCGGAAATACCGAGCTCGTCTTCAAGTGTTTTGCCGATGCCGGTAGGGCCGGCCCGGTGTGTTGATATAAAGCCCTTGTCGCGAACGGCGGAAAGCTCCCGTAAAAAGCTGTCCTTTGTTGACAGATCGCGGTCAATAAGTATTCTTTTAGACATATTGTTTCCTCCATGTTAGACTTGGTTCTTACGGTACGGAGAAAAAAACCGCCGCGGGCGATTGCGGTCCGCGGCGGCGTGGTGCCGCTGACCGGGGTCGAACCGGTACGCTGTTGCCAGCGAGGGATTTTAAGTCCCTTGCGTCTGCCAGTTCCGCCACAGCGGCATGCCGACAAAATTATAGCATTCGCGGCGCTGCTATGTCAACTTGAGGGCTTTATTTTATGCGGGATACTTTAATTTTCCGCACAGGGGATGTATAATGTAATCAAATCAGCCCCGTTGCGGGGCCTAAGGAGGGGCAAAAACATGAAAATCGCCATAGCGAGCGACAAGGCGGGCTTCGAGCTCAAGGAAAAGGTGCTCGGTCATCTTAAAGAAACAGGCGTTGAATATGAGGATTTAGGCCTGACCGACCCCAACGGTTACGAGCCCTTTTACACCGGCTGTGACGCCGTGTGCAAAAAAATCCAGTCGGGCGAGGTAAAGTTCGGCATACTTATCTGCGGCACCGGAGCGGGCATGTGCATCTGCGCCAACAAGCACAAGGGCATATTCGCCCTCGACTGCGAGAGCGTATACGCGGCGAAGATGTGCCGCTCGGTAAACGACGCGAATATCATGACTATGGGCGGCAACATAGTCGGCCCGGGCATGGCCTTCGAGATGGTGGATACCTTCCTGAACACCGAGTTCACCGGCGGCCAGGCTCCCGAGAGGGCGGACTATCTCAAGAAGCTCGACGTAAAATACAAGACCTTCCTCAAGGAGAACGGCCTCGACTGATAATACAGGGGGTTTCAGGCGCCGTTCAGACAAATATTGCGCGCAGGGCGGATATCCGACGGATGTCCGCCTTTTTTTCGCGCTTTTTTGAGATATCGGACGGCGCGGGCCGCTTTTTGTTGTACGGGGGCCGAAAAGGGGGTTAAAATCCCGCCGGAGCGCGGCTTGTTGCGACACCCTTCACGCACGGGGCGCTGTATTATCGTATGACAGAGCCTGTCCGCCCTGCGGGCGGGCGCAATCGGCATACGAAAGGATGAGCTTTATGGCGGGACGTGCATTCAGAACGGCGCCTCTGGCGGCAGAGGGGGAGGAGCGCCCCGACGCGCGGCGGGCGGACGAGCTGTACGACATAAAAAGGGCGGCGCTGCGGTGCATCGGAGGTCTGCTGCTCCCCGGCGCGGTGATATTCGCGGGGGCGGCCCCCTTCGGCGTGGCCTTCGCGGCGGCCTCGCAGAGGAGAGACCTGCCACGCCTCGCTGCGGCCGCGGCGGGGTACGTGCTTTGGCTGAGGGGAGCAAGCGTTAAATATCTGCTCGCCCTGATACTGTTCGCCGCCCTCGAGGGCATAGCGCGCAGCCGGCAGGAGGGGGGCGGCAGATCGGCCGCGGCGATATGCGCGGCGGCGAGCGTCGCTGCGGTGTCGGCGGTGTTTCTTATGGCGAAGGGGGCCTCAATAGGGCAATGGGTACAGGCGGCGGTGGAGTGCGCGATGTGCTTTCTGTGCGTCGGGATTTTTTCCCGGGCGGAGGCGATATTCGCCGATTTCGACGGGTCGGCAAGGCTGACGGCGCGCGAGACGATAGCCTGTCTGATATTGCTCACCGCCTGCATACTGCCCCTCTCGAGCATACGTATAGGGGATTTTTCAGTCGGCAGGTGCATAGGGATAATAATAGTGATATGCTGCGCCCAGTGCGGCAACATGGCCCTCGCCTGCGTGTTCGGGGCGATAGTGGGGCTGGCCCTCGGCCTGTCCGACAGGGAGGCGATGACCCTCTGCGCCGCCTACGCCGTGTCGGGCATAACGGGCGGAATATTCGCAAGGGTGGGCAGGCTGGCGTCGGTCACGGCCTTTATAATCACAAACGGCATCATGACAATCTATGCCGACGGGACGCCGATGGCCCTGATATGGCTCTATGAGGTCATGGCGGCGAGCGCGGTGAGCGTCGCCGTGCCGCGCGAGGTCATCGCTTTCTTTGAGACGCTGGACAGGCGGGCGTCGACCGCCAGCAACCATGAGAACGAGCTGAGAAAGCTGATGTCCTCCCGTCTGAACGACATGTCGCGGGCGCTGAACGACGTATACGGCACGATAGTCTACGTCGGCGAGCGGGTGAGAAAGGGCGGCGACGCCGATATCACCCGCATATTCAGCGAGACGGCCGACAGGGTGTGCCGCTCCTGCCCCCGCTCGATGGATTGCTGGGGGGAGGGGTACGACAGCACGATGGATTCGCTGAACCGTCTGCTGCCCGTCCTCAGACGGGACGGGGCGATAAAGCAGAGCGATTTTGCGCTGCAGATGCAGCAGTGCCGCCGCACTCCCCGCATGACCGACGCCATAAACGGAAGCTATCGCGACTATCTGCTCAGAAGGAGAATATCGGAGAGGGAATCGCGCAGCCGCGCCGTCGAGTGCGAGCAGATAATGAGCATGTGCGACGCCCTCGGGCGCCTCGCGGGGGAATTCACCGACAGCGTAGCCTTCGACGCTGCGGCCGAGAAGCGCATCGCCGATTTTTTCGAGGCGCGGGGGATTGAGGCGCGCCGCACGGCGGTACTCGAGCGCGACGGGAAAAAGAGCGTCGAGGTCGAGATATTCACGCCGATGGATATTCAGGTCACAAAGAGCGAGCTGACCGGAAGGATATCGGAGCTGTGCGGCTGCGAGCTGACGACCGTCGAGCTTTTCAATCGCGGCGACGGCTGGCTGCTCACCCTGTCGCAGAGGGAGCAGCTCGAGCCCGACGTATTTATGCTGAGCGAAAAAAAGCGGGGCGAGGTCCATAACGGCGATACGGGGGTGTATTTCAGGGCGCCCCACGGCAAGCTGGTGTGCATGCTCTCCGACGGGCAGGGGAGCGGAAGACGCGCCGCGATAGACAGCACCGTCGCCGCGAGGATAGTCGAGCGGATAATGACGGCGGGCTTCGACGACGGCATGGCCCTGCGCACGCTGAACGCCGCCCTGCTTTCCTGCGGGGAGAACGAGAGGGCGACGACGGCCGACGTATGCGTCGTCGACCTGCACACGGGGAGCTGCGATTTTATAAAGGCGGGGGGAGCGACCACCTTCGTGCGCAGGCGGGGCACGGTCTACCGCCTGTGCGACGCCGCCCTGCCCGCCGGAATAATGGAGAGCATTGAGCCGGCGAGGAGGCAGCTGACGCTCGAAAAGGGGGATGTGATAGTCCTCCTTACCGACGGGGCCGACTGCTGCGACGACGAGGACGAGCTGACCGATATCGTGCGGGATTTTTCGGGCGACGCGCAGGTCCTCGCACGGAGGATAATGGACGTCGGCCTCAAACGCTGCGGCGGCGTGTGCCGCGACGACATGACGGTCATGGCGGTCGTGCTGTGAAAGGGGCGCGGAGCGGTATAAAAAGGCAAAAAACTGCCGACAATACCTGTGCGGGCTTGTATTATCCGGAAGGGCAGGTATTGTGATGGTAAGAGGGATATATAAAAACATAGTCTTTATCAGCGATCTTGACGACACAATGTTCGAGCAGGCGATACTCATAGTGCGCCCCCAGAGCGGGGAAAAGAGCAGGGGGGAGATAATAAGGGAGGCCGCAAGGATAGTTGACAGCTATATCGCCCGCAGCCGCGACCTGCGCGCCCCGACGGGGGGCGGGAGGCTCGCGGTCAGGACGAGGGAGGGCTCGGCGCTGACCCTGCTCATAGCGGCGTCGGCCGCGATCGCGGTGATAGGGCTTGTGCTCTTTTTCGTTTTGAGATAGGGAGCATTAAGCAGGAAAAAATAAGCATATACCTCCTCTCGGGGACCCGGAGTCGGGGCCGCAAGGCCCGGCCGCGGGTCCCTTTTCTGCAAGGGGCCCCGGGGCGGTAAGCTTGACGCAGGGGGCGTTTTGTAATATCATATAAAAGGAATATTGTTTGCTTTTGAGGACGACTACACCCTCTTGAAAAGGAGAAGGATACATGGCAGCAAAGAAACAGGCCTCCTACGGCAACGAGAGCATATCCATGCTCAAGGGGGCCGACAGGGTCCGCCTCAGGCCGGGCGTAATATTCGGCTCGGACGGCCTCGACGGCTGCGAGCACGCGGCCTTTGAGATACTCTCGAATTCGATAGACGAGGCGAGGGAGGGCTACGGCTCGGAGATAATCGTGACCAAGTATCTCGACGGGTCGGTCGAGATAGAGGACTTCGGGCGGGGCATCCCCGTCGGCTTCAATCAGCGCGAGGGCCGCTACAACTGGGAGCTTGTGTTCTGCGAGATGTACGCGGGCGGAAAATACGCCAACGATTCGGGCGAGAATTACGAGTATTCCCTCGGGCTGAACGGCCTCGGCCTGTGCGCGACACAGTACGCGTCGGAATATATGGACGTCACCATTTACAGGGACGGGGAGAAGTACACCCTCCGCTTTGAAAGGGGCGAGCCGGTCGGCGAGCTCAAAAGCGAGCCCTACGCGAAAAAGCGCACCGGCACCGTCATACGCTGGCGGCCCGACATAGAGGTTTTTACCGATATAGACATACCGGCCGACTATTTTCGCGATGTGCTCAAAAAGCAGGCGATAGTCAACAGCGGCCTCGTCTTCACCCTGCGCGTGCAGGGGGAAAAGGGCTTTTCGACCGAGAATTTCGAATATAAGAACGGCATTGTCGACTATATCGCCGAGACGGCGGGCGAGAGCGCCATGACCCCCGTCGAGCTGTGGGAGTGCGAGCGCCGCGGGCGCGACCGCGAGGACAAGCCCGAATACAAGGTGAGGATGGCGATCGCCTTCACCTTCTCCAACCGCGTGTCGATGGCCGAATACTACCACAACTCGTCGTGGCTCGAGCACGGCGGCTCGCCCGAGAGGGCGGTCAGGGCGGCCTTTGTCGGCGCTCTGGACAAGTTCATAAAGCAGACCAACAAATACACCAAGAACGAGGCCAAGATCACCTACGCCGACGTTTTTGACAGCCTCGTTATCGTCACCAATTCCTTCTCGACCCAGACCTCCTACGAAAACCAGACCAAAAAGGCCATAAACAACCGCTTCATACAGGATGCGATGACCGATTTCCTCAAGGAGAAGCTGGAGATTTACTGCATCGAGAACAGGGCCGACGCCGAGAGGATAGTAGACCAGGTGCTGCTCAACAAGCGCAGCCGCGAGACGGCAGAGCGGGCCCGCGTCAACGCCAAGAAAAAGCTGACAGCCAACATGGACATGCTCAACCGCGTCGAAAAATTCGTCGACTGCCGCACAAAGGACGTTGACAGGCGCGAGCTCTACATCGTCGAGGGCGATTCGGCCCTCGGCTCGTGCAAGCTGGGGAGGGACAGCGAGTTCCAGGCGATAATGCCGGTGCGCGGCAAAATACTGAACTGCCTGAAGGCCGACGTCAACAGGATACTCAAGAGCGACATCATAACAGACCTTGTAAAGGTGCTCGGCTGCGGGGTGGAGATAAAGACCGACAAGAGGACCGACCTTTCGGCCTTCAGCCTTGAGGCGCTGCGCTGGCACAAGATAATAATATGCACCGACGCCGACGTCGACGGCTTCCAGATACGCACGCTGATACTGACCATGTTCTACCGCCTCATGCCCGAGCTCATCGAGCAGGGCAAGGTGTATATAGCGGAATCCCCCCTGTATGAGATAACGGTGAAGGACAAGTCGTACTTCGCCTATTCCGACAAGGAGAAAAACGATATTCTGGAAAAAATCACGGGCAAGTATCACATCGCCCGCTCCAAGGGGCTGGGCGAGAACGAGCCCGAGATGATGTGGCAGACGACCATGAACCCCGCATCCCGCCGCCTTATACAGGTGCTGCCCGAGGACGCCGAGGCCACCTTTGAGATGTTCGACGTGCTGCTGGGCGACAACCTGCCCGGGCGCAAGGAATATATAGCCGAAAACGGCTCCCGCTTCCTCGACATGGTGGACGTGTCGTAAAGGGCGCCTCGTGAGAAATAAATCAGCGGAGGGAACCGATGAGCAAAAAACAGGAGCAAAAGCCTGTAAAGGAAAACATACGTCTCCAGCAGATAACTCAGACGCTGGAGATAAACTATATGCCCTACGCAATGAGCGTAATCATCTCGCGCGCCATACCCGAGATTGACGGCTTCAAGCCATCCCACCGCAAGCTGCTGTACACCATGTACAAAATGGGGCTGCTCAGCGGCGGGCGCATGAAATCGGCCAACATAGTGGGGCAGACGATGAAGCTCAACCCCCACGGCGACGCCGCCATATACGAGACGATGGTGCGCCTGACGAGGGGCTATCAGGCCCTGCTGCACCCCTTTGTCGACTCGAAGGGGTCCTTCGGCAAGACCTATTCGCGCGACATGGCCTACGCCGCCTCGCGCTACACCGAGGCCAAGCTGGAGAAGATATGCGAGCTCATCTTCGGCGACATAGATAAGGACACGGTCGACTTTGTCGACAACTACGACTCGACCATGCAGGAGCCCACCCTGCTGCCGACGGCCTTCCCCAACATACTTGTGAACCCCAATCAGGGCATAGCGGTCGGCATGGCGAGCTCAATATGCTCGTTCAATTTAGCCGAGGTCTGCCGAACGACGATAGAGCTGATAAAAAATCCTGACCACGACGTGGCGTCGACCCTGCTTGCCCCCGATTTTTCCACAGGGGGGCAGCTCATAGCCGACCAAAAGGCACTTGAGGAGATATATCAGACCGGCCGCGGCTCAATAAAGGTGCGCTCCAAATACAATTACGACAAAAAGAACAACTGCATCGAGGTCACCGAGATACCCTATTCGACGACGGTCGAGGCCATAATGGAGAAGATAATAGAGCTCAACAAGGCGGGCAAGCTGCGCGAGATATCCGACGTGCGCGACGAAACCGACCTGTCGGGCCTGAAATTCACCATAGATTTAAAGCGCGGCGCCGACCCCGACAGGCTGATGGCGGCCCTGTTCCGGTGCACCCCTCTGGAGGACAGCGTCTCGTGCAACTTCAACGTGCTCATAGGCGGCGTGCCGATGGTGCTGGGCGTAAAGGATATCCTCACCGAGTGGACCGCCTTTCGCGTCGAGTGCGTGAAGCGGCGGGTCCATTACAGCATGACAAAAAAGAAGGACCGTCTGCACCTGCTCTACGGCCTGAGAAAGATACTGCTCGACATAGACAAGGCGATAAAGATAATCCGCGGCACCGAGGACGACGCAGAGGTCGTCCCCAATCTGATGATAGGCTTCGGCATCGACGAAAAGCAGGCCGAGTTCATAGCCGAGATAAAGCTGAGGAATCTCAACAAGCAGTATATCCTCAACGCGCTCAACGACGTCGAAAAGCTGGAAAAGGAGATAGCCGACCTCGAGGACATACTCCGCTCGAGAAAACGGGTGGACAAAATCATAATCTCCGAGCTGGAGGATGCGATAAAGCGCTTCGGCAAGCCGAGGCTGACCGAGATAATATACCGCGATGAGCTGGACGAGCCCGAGCCCGAGCAGACGGTGGACGACTATCCGGTGACGGCCTTTTTGACGCGGGAGGGGTATTTCAAGAAGATCACCCCCCAGTCCCTTCGCATGAGCTCGGAGCAGCGCCTCAAGGACGGCGACGAGATAGCTCAGAGCGTCGAATGCTCCAACGCCTGCTCGGTGCTCGTCTTTACCGACAGGGCGCAGGTCTACAAGAGCTATCTTTACGAATTTGACGACACAAAGGCCAGCGTGCTGGGCGATTTTCTGCCGGCAAAGCTGTCGATGGACGAGGGGGAGAGCCCCGTCGCAATGGCGGTAACGGCCGACTATTCAGGGTATATGCTCTTCGCCTTTGGAAACGGCAGGGCGGCGAAGGTGCCGCTTTCGAGCTACCGGACCAAGACCAACAGGAAAAAGCTGACCTCGGCCTTCTGCGCGAAATTCCCGCTGACGGCGGCGCTGCAGCTCGACGAGGACGGCGAGATAGCCTTTATCGCCTCCAACGGCAAGGTGCTCGTCTTCCACAGCGGGTCGGTGCCCGAAAAGGCGGCGCGCGACACGCAGGGAATAATAGTTATGAAGCTGCCGTCGAAGCACCGGCTGGAGAGGGCCGTCCCCGCCGAAAAAAGCGGCCTTGTCAACCCCGCGGCCTACCGCGCGCGGGGGCTCCCCGCAAGCGGCGCCGCCGTAAAGAAGGAGGACGGGGACCTAAACCAGACGAGATTGATGTAAAAAAAGCCGGACCGCCGGACGTATCCGGCGGGCCGACCCCTTTTATGTTGCCCGAGGACCCTTGCCGCGCTGCCGCTCAGCAGCAGGAATCGCTGTCGCACCCCTTGGTGCCGCACGAGCCGGTCAGCAGCAGGATAAGGATGATGAGCCAGATGGTGTTGCAGGCGCCGTCGCCGAAGATGCCGTTGTTGTTGCACATACGCGGGATACCTCCTAAAACTGATTTCAATACAGTCTATGCTCCGCGCCCGAAAGGGTGCATCGCGCGGGGCGAAGGAAAGTGATGGATTTGCCCCTCAATGTGATAAAAATACCCTGCCCCGATTATTTCAGCCTTGACCAGATATTCGACTGCGGGCAGGCCTTCCGCTTCACAAAGCGGGAGGACGGGAGCTACCGCGGGGTGGTCTTCGGTCGGGCGGCGCGCTTTGAGGTTAAGGACGGCGAGCTGATAACGACCTGCGGCGGGCCCGACTGCCCGGACTCCCTGTGGCGGCGGTATTTCGATATCGACAGGGACTACGGCGCGATACGCGCAGCCTTCTCAAGGGACCCCGTGCTCGCGCGGGCGATGGACTACGGCAGGGGCATACGGATACTGCGCCAGGATCTGTGGGAGATGCTGATAACCTTTATCCTCTCACAGAACAACAACATACCCCGAATACGCTCGCTTGTCGAGAGCCTGTGCCGCGCCTACGGCGAAAAAATCGAATTCATGGGGGACGAGTTTTACACCTTTCCCACGGCCGAAAGGATAGCGGCCGACCCGTCGGCCCTTTACGATATACGCTGCGGCTATCGCGCGCCCTACATAGAAAAAACGGCGGCTCTGGTGGCCGGAGGCGGATATTCCCTCGAAGAGCTGGAGAAAATGAGTACGCCCGACGCGAGACGGGACCTGCTGACCCTGACCGGAATAGGTCCCAAGGTGGCCGACTGCATACTGCTTTTCGGCATGGGGAGATTCGACGCCTTCCCCGTCGACGTATGGATGAAGCGGGCCATAAGCCTGCTCTACAACGCCGAAAAATTCGACCCCGCCGTATTCGGCGGCAGCTGCGGGGTCGCCCAGCAATATCTGTTCTACTACGCAAGAGGCATGTCCCTCGGAAAAGAAAGGACAAAGTGAATTCCCCCGTGTGAAAAGGAGGATGCAATATGAAGAGAATCAAATTATATCTGCTTATATCGATTATGCTCGCAGCCCTGCTGTGCGGCTGCTCGGGCTCGGGCAATACGGCGGAGCCGCCGGCGGCCCCGTCGTCATCCGCGCCCGAGGGGATATCGAACGCGGTGTCGGTCGTGCCGAGATCGGAGCCGGAGGCGGTCGAGGCGGCAAAGACCGACGACCCCGAGCAGTTCCGTGAGGAGCACGGCGGTCAGGAGGCCTCCCCCGCCGAGCCGGACGGGCAGGAGCCGCGCTCTGTCGACCTCAACGACGTGCCGATGGACGTAAACGGCATACTGCCCTATTCGTTTGACGAAATAAAGGAGGTGTTCCTCTTCTCCGAGGGGGACATACTGCGTATTTACGGCAATCCCGACGAGGAGGTCGAGTTCGACTTCACTGAGGCGATAGGGGGCAAGGCCAAGGGCCTGCGCTACGGCGAGAGCTATTTTGAGCTTGACCCCGACGGGTATCTTTACCGCGTCCGCCTGTCCGACGACACGGTGCCCCTGCCCCGCGGCCTCGTCATAGGCGACACGCTCGAGACAATGCTCTCGGTGCTGCCGGGAAAGCCGGGGCCGATTGAGGAGGACCCGCAGCTCGGTAAATACGCCGTGATATACGGCGAGTATGCGCACATGAGCGATTTTGCCCTTATCACCTATGACGCCGGCGGCGAGCCCAATGCCGTCGTCTGGTCGAGCAAGGGGACGGCTGTCTACTTTGCCCTTGAGGACGGGCGGATAAAATACGCCGAGTACATGATACCGGTGGTTTAAAGCGAGACGGTTTCGGACAAAAGACGATAAAAGGGCCCGCGGTGGAGAACCGCGGGCCCTTTGTGTTGCGGCATTCTTTTTTATGCGTTCCTGCCGCAGCATTTCTTGTATTTCAGACCCGAGCCGCAGGGGCAGGGGTCGTTGCGGCCGACCTTTTTGCCGGTGCGCACGGGGGTTTTCGCCGCGGTGCCGTCCGAGCCGGTATCGTTGGGCTTTGCCGCCTGCCTTCTCTCGGGCGGGCGCTCGGCGTTGACCCGCGCGAGGAAGACGAAGCGCACCGTTTCGGTTTTTATGGAGTTTATCATCTCGTCGAACATGTCGGCGCCCTCGAACTTATACTCCTGCACGGGGTCGTGCTGGCCGTAGGCGCGGAGGCCGATGCCGCGGCGGAGCTGGTCCATATCGTCTATATGGGCCATCCACTTGCGGTCGACGGTGGACAGCAGCGCCACCCTCTCGAGCTCGGGCATAACGACGGGGCCGAGCTCGGCTGCGCGCCTTTCGAAGGCGGCGAGGGCCTTTTGATTGATATAATCCTTGACGTCCTGCTTGGTGAGGGTGTTGAAATCATCCACCGTGTAGCGCAGGTCGTTTTCGTCGAGGAACATGCCCGAAAAGGCGCGGCGTATGGCGTCGAAATCCCAATCCTCCGGCGAGGGATTCTCGCCGGTATAGCGGTCGACCGTATCGTCGACGGTGAATTTTATCATGGACAGTATGGCGGGGTGGATATCCTCCCCGTCGAGCACCTGGCGGCGCTGGGCGTAGATTATCTCGCGCTGCTGATTCATCACGTCGTCGTACTGGAGGACGTGCTTTCTTATATCGAAGTTGCGGCTCTCGACCTTTGACTGGGCCGACTCTATCGCGCCCGAGAGCATCTTGTGCTCTATGGGCACGTCCTCCTCAAGGCCGAGGGAGTCGACAAGGGCGATTATCTTCTCCGCCCCGAACAGGCGCATCAGGTCATCCTCGAGGGACAGATAGAAGCGGGACATGCCCGGGTCGCCCTGACGGCCGGAGCGGCCGCGGAGCTGATTGTCTATACGGCGGCTCTCGTGCCGCTCGGTGCCGATGATGAAAAGCCCGCCCTGCTCCTTTACGAGCCCGGCGTCGGCGGCGAACCTCTCCTTATAGCTGTCGACCAGCTCGGAAAAGCGGCGGCGCGCGTCGAGTATCTCCTCGTCGTCGGTCTCAAAATAGGCGCTCGAGGCGCTTATAAGCTCCTCCGAAAGGCCGTCCTTCCTCATGTCGGCCTTGGCCATGTATTCGGCGTTGCCGCCGAGGATGATGTCGGTGCCGCGGCCCGCCATGTTGGTGGCTATCGTCACGCTGCCGGGCTTGCCCGCCTGCGCGATTATCTCGGCCTCCCTCTCATGGTGCTTGGCGTTGAGCACCTGATGGGCTATGCCCCGCTTTTTGAGAAGGGCCGAGAGCTGCTCGGATTTTTCGATTGACACCGTGCCCACCAGCACCGGCTGGAGGCGCGAGTGACAGTCCGCCACCTGCTCGATGACGGCGTTGAACTTAGCCCGCTCGGTGCGGTAGACGGCGTCGGGCAGGTCCTGACGTATCATGGGGCGGTTGGTGGGGATGGGGATAACGTCGAGACGGTATATCTCCTTGAATTCCTGCTCTTCGGTCAGGGCGGTGCCCGTCATGCCCGACAGCTTTTTGTACATTCTAAAATAATTCTGGAAGGTGATGGTAGCGAGGGTGCGCGATTCGCTCGCGACGCTGACATTCTCCTTGGCCTCTATCGCCTGATGCAAGCCCTCGGAGTAGCGCCGGCCGAACATGAGGCGGCCGGTGAATTCGTCGACGATTATCACCTCGCCGTTTCTCACGACGTAGTCTATATCCCGATGCATGATGGCGTGGGCCTTGAGGGCCTGATTTATGTGGTGGTACAGCAGCGACTGCTCGGGGTCGGTTATGTTGTCGACGCCGAAATAGCGCTCGGCCTTCTGTATGCCGCTCTTTGTCAGCTCGACGCTCTTGTGCTTCTCGTCGACGAGATAGTCGGCGTCGACGTCGTCGTAGAGGGCCTTGGTGTCCTTCTCGATTATCTTGCAGGCCCGAAGGGTGCCGACAAAGCGGTCGGCCCGGGAGTAGAGCTCGGTCGATTTTTCGCCCTGCCCCGAGATGATGAGGGGGGTCCTCGCCTCGTCGATGAGGATCGAGTCGACCTCGTCGACAATGGCGAAGGCGTGGCCGCGCTGGGTCATGAGCTCTTTTCTGATGACCATGTTGTCGCGCAGGTAGTCAAAGCCGAACTCGTTGTTGGTGCCGTAGGTGATGTCGGCCGCGTAGGCGGCCTTTTTATCCTCGCCGCCGTGGACGACGAGCCCGACGGTCAGCCCGAGGAAGGTATATATCTTGCCCATCCACTCGCTGTCGCGGCGGGCGAGGTATTCGTTGACGGTGACGACGTGGACCCCCTCGCCCGTCAGCGCGTTGAGGTAGGCGGGCAGGGTGGCGACGAGGGTCTTGCCCTCGCCGGTCTTCATCTCGGCGATGCGCCCCTGATGGAGCACGATGCCGCCCAGAAGCTGGACGGGGAAGTGCCGCATGCCCAGCACCCTCCACGCGGCCTCGCGCACGGCGGCGAAGGCCTCGGGCAGGATATCGTCGAGGCTCTCGCCGGCGGCAAGGCGGCCCTTGAGCACGTCGGTCATGCCGCGCAGCTCGGCGTCGCTCATGGCCTCGAATTTGGGGGAGAGGGCGACGATGGCGTCGACCTGCGGCCAGAGGCGTTTTATTTCCTTTTCGGTGTAGGAACCGAAGATTTTTTCAAGAAAGCCCATAAAGATTTATTCTCCTTAAAAATCCGGAAGGGGTATTTTTTGTTCGCATGAGCTTATTATATTACAAATCGGGGACGATTACCATTAAATTATTGTAAATTCGCTCCGGCAGGGCAGGAACGGCCCTGCCGGGGGTTGATATCGGGGCGGACGGGTGGTATCATAAAAGCAGGAGAAATATTCCGAAAGGGGAGAATAAAAATGGTACTTGACAAGATTGAAAACGCGTCCCTTTATTACGGTCTCGGAAAGAATTTTGAGACGGCTCTGCGCTACGCGCAGGAGCACGACCTCGCCGCCCTCGAGGTCGGCCGTCACGACATCGACGGCGACAACGTCTATGTCAGTGTGCAGGAGTACGATTCCCTCGGCCTTGCCGACTGCAAGCTTGAGGGGCACAGGACCTATGCCGACATACAGTATGTCCTGAGGGGGACCGAGTCGATAGGCTATGTAAACATAAAGGACGTGACCCCCGCCATACCCTACGACGGGAAGAACGACATCGAGTTTTTCTCGGGCAAGGCCACCCAGCTCAAGATGCCCGCGGGGACGTTCGCCATCGTCTTCCCCCACGATATCCACCAGCCCAAGTGGGCATGGAAGGAGAGAACGGAGCATATAAAGAAGGTCGTAATCAAGGTAAAGCTGTGATTCTACGGCCGGTGGCCTCAAGGGGGCGTCCGCGTTTTCGCGGGCGCCGTCTTTTTAAACGATTTTTTCACAAAAGGAGCGAGATATGCTCAACATTGTTCTCATCGAGCCGGAGATACCGCAGAACACCGGCAACATCGCACGCACCTGCGCCGCGACAGGGGCGCGGCTCCACCTCGTCGGCCCACTCGGCTTTGAGATAGACGACAGGAAGCTCAAGCGCGCCGGGCTCGACTACTGGCACCTGCTCGACATAACGCTTTACGCCTCGTCGGACGAGTTCTTTGAAAGGAACGCCGGCGCCGAGATGTTCTTTTTCACCACCAAGGCCAGAAAAAAGCACACCGACGCGCGCTACCCCGACGGGTGCTGCCTCGTCTTCGGCAAGGAGACGGCGGGCCTGCCCGAGGAGCTGCTCAAATCAAACGCCGACAGGTGCGTGAGAATTCCCATGAGGGAGGGGGCGCGGAGCCTCAACCTCTCTAACAGCGTGGCCGTCGCGGTCTACGAGGCGCTGCGCCAGCAGGATTTCGACGGGCTTGCCGCCGAGGGGGAGCTCCACCGCCTCAAATGGGACGACTGACCTGAAAATGGGGCCGTTTTACGGGCGCGTTGTATCCATTTTCATTAAAAATCCAGCCCCGCCGCGGGGTCCTGTTGTGTAAAGTCAAGAATAATGCGCAACTGCGCAAAAGCCCTTGAAAAATATGGGCATAATATAATACAATATCTTTGTTATGGAAGTAACAGACCCGCCTTAACTAATGAAATGGGGTGTTTTGAAATGAACAAGAAGAGCATAGACGATATTGAGGTGCGCGGCAAAAGGGTGCTCGTGCGCTGCGACTTCAACGTGCCGATAGACGAAAACGGCGTCATCACCGACGAGAACCGCATAGTCGGCGCGCTGCCCACCATACGCCGCCTTATCGACAGCGGCGCGAGGGTGATCCTCTGCTCCCACATGGGCAGGCCCAAGGGGCAGTTCAACGACAAGTATTCGCTCAGGCCGGTGGCGGCGAGGCTTTCCGAGCTGCTCGGCAGGGAGGTCGTTATGGCCTCCGACGTAATCGGCCCCGACGCCAAGGCCAAGGCCGCGGCGCTGGAGGACGGCGACGTGATGATGATAGAGAACGTCCGCTTCCACGCCGAGGAGGAGAAGAACGACCCCAAATTTGCCGGGGCCCTCGCATCCCTTGCCGAGATATACGTCAACGACGCCTTCGGCACGGCCCACCGCGCCCACGCCTCGACAGAGGGGGTATCGAAATATCTGCCCGCGGTTTGCGGCTACCTTATCGAAAAGGAGATACGCATAATGGGCGGCGCCCTCGCTTCGCCCGAGAGGCCCTTTGCCGCCATACTCGGCGGGGCCAAGGTGTCGGACAAAATCGGGGTAATACGCAACCTGCTTGACAAGGTCGACACCGTCATCGTCGGCGGCGGCATGGCCTACACCTTCTTAAAGGCGCAGGGGCTGCCGATAGGCAAGTCCCTCTGCGAGGAGGAGAAGCTCGGCCTCGCAAAGGAGCTCATGGAGGAGGCGAAGGCCAAGGGGGTAAAGCTCATGCTGCCCGTCGACAGCCTTTGCGCCGAGAGCTTTTCGGCCGACGCCGGCTTTATCGCCGCGAGGAACGGGGACTTTCCCGAGGACAGGCTGGGCCTCGACATCGGGCCCGAGACGGTGAAGCTCTTTTCCGACGAGATAAAAAAGGCCAAGACCGTCGTATGGAACGGCCCTATGGGCGTGTTTGAATTCCCCGCCTTTGCGGGGGGCACCAAGGCCATAGCCGAGGCGGTGGCCGAGTGCGGCGGCGTGACCATAATAGGCGGCGGCGATTCGGCCGCGGCGGTGGAGCAGCTCGGCTATGCCGACCGTATGACCCATATATCCACCGGCGGCGGCGCGTCCCTCGAATTCCTCGAGGGCAAGGTGCTGCCCGGCATCGCCTGCCTTGCTGACAAATAAAAAAATCACATACGGAGGAAGCTGTAATGGATAAGTCAAAGAGAAACGCCGTCATTGCCGGCAACTGGAAGATGAACAAGACCCCCGCCGAGACCACCGAGCTGATAGAGGCCATAAAGCCCTTAGTTGCGGACGCCGGCTGCGGCGTTATCGTATGCGTCCCCTTCGTTTGCCTCGACGCCGCCATGAAGGCCGCGGCGGGCTCTAATATCAGGGTCGGCGCGCAGAACTGCCACTGGGAGAAGTCGGGCGCGTTTACGGGCGAGATTTCGGCCCCCATGCTCAAGGCTATGGGCGTGGAGTACGTCATAATCGGCCACTCGGAGCGCCGACAGTACTTCGGCGAGACCGACGCGACGGTGAACAAGCGTGTGCTGGCCGCCCTCGAAAACGGCCTCAAGGTCATCATCTGCGTGGGCGAGACCCTGACCCAGCGCGAGCAGGGCATAACAAAGGAGCTCGTCGCCATGCAGACCAAGATAGCCCTGAACAACGTCACGGCCGACGACATGAAGAATATCATCATAGCCTACGAGCCGGTTTGGGCCATCGGCACCGGCCGCACCGCGACGGCCGACCAGGCCGACGAGGTCAACGGCTGGATACGCGAGGCGGTATGCGACCTCTACGGCAGCGCCGTCGCCGAGGGGACGACCGTGCAGTACGGCGGGTCGATGAACCCCGGCAACGCCGAGGAGCTGCTCTCAAAGCTCCACGTAGACGGCGGGCTCATAGGCGGCGCCTCCCTCAAGGCGCCCGATTTTGCGGCGATCGTCGCCGCGGCAAGGTAAAAACGGCAAAGTAATGTACCCGCGAACGGAAAGGGAAAAATCTGTATGAAAAGACCTGTAATGCTGATGATTCTCGACGGCTTCGGCATAGGCGAAAAGACGCCGTCGAACGCGATATACACCGCCTCCACCCCCAACATAGACGGGCTGCTTTCGACCTGCCCCCACACCCGCCTGTTCTGCTCGGGAATGGACGTCGGCCTGCCCGACGGCCAGATGGGCAACAGCGAGGTCGGCCACACCAACATCGGCGCGGGGCGCATAGTCTATCAGGAGCTGACGAGGATAACAAAGGCCATTGAGGATGGCGACTTCTTCAAAAACGACGTGCTGCTCGGCGCGGTGGAAAACTGCAAAAAGCACGGCTCGAGCCTGCATCTTATGGGCCTGCTCTCCGACGGAGGGGTCCACAGCCACTGCGACCACCTGCTCGCCCTGCTGCGCATGGCAAAGGAGCACGGCCTCGACAAGGTATACGTCCACTGCCTGCTCGACGGCAGGGATGTGCCCCCCTCCTCGGGCGCGGGCTTCGTCGCCGACCTGAGGGACAATATCGGGAAAATCGGGGTCGGCAGGATTGCGACCGTCATGGGCCGCTACTACGCGATGGACCGCGACAACCGCTGGGAGAGGATCGAAAAGGCCTACGCCGCTATGGTTTACGGCGAGGGCGTAAAGGAAGCCGACCCGGTAAAGGCGGTGGAAAGCTCCTACGAAAACGGCGTGACCGACGAGTTCATGCTGCCCGCCGTAATAGACGGGGCCCGGCCCATTGAGGAGAACGACTCGGTTATATGCTTCAACTTCCGCCCCGACAGGGCGAGGGAGATAACCCGCACCCTGGTCGACGGGGAGTTTAAGTCCTTTGAGAGGAAGAAGGGCTTTTTCCCGCTGTATTACGTTTGCTTTACCCAGTACGACGCGAAGATGCCCAACGTGCAGGTGGCCTTCAAGCCCCAGTCCCTGAAGAACACGATGGGCGAGTACCTGAGCGCCCACGGCATGACCCAGCTCAGGATTGCCGAGACCGAGAAGTACGCCCATGTGACGTTTTTCTTCAACGGCGGCGTCGAGAGTGTCTATGAGGGGGAGGACAGGTGCCTCATACCCTCGCCCAAGGTAGCGACCTACGACTTAAAGCCCGAGATGAGCGCCTACGAGGTCAAGGACGCGGTGGTCGAGCGGATAGACAGCGGCAAATACGACTTTATCGTCCTCAACTTCGCCAACTGCGACATGGTCGGTCACACCGGTGTATTCGAGGCGGCTAAGGCCGCGGTCGAGGCGGTGGACGACTGCGTCGGGCAGGTCGTCGCCGCGATAAGGCGGGCGGGCGGCATACTTATGCTGACGGCCGACCACGGCAACAGCGACAAGATGCTCGACGACGACGGCGTGACACCCTTCACGGCCCACACGACCAACCCCGTGCCCTGCATTGTATTCGGGGCCGACGTGGAGCTGAACGAGGGCCGCCTGTGCGACATATCGCCCACCCTGCTCGAGCTGATGGGGCTGCCCCAGCCGGCCGAGATGACGGGAAAGAGCATTATAAAGAAATAAATACGATACTGAAAAGAGCGGGCGCACGCCCGTTCTTTTCTTCTGTCTTTTCCCGCTGCAGCGCGAAAAAACGGCCCCCGTTTGACGAAACGGGGGCCGTTTGATGCTGTGCGATATATCAGTCCTCGAGGTTCTTGTCCATTATCTCGAGCTGATGGCGTATCTCCTTGGGGAGCCTGTCGCCGAAGCGCTTGAAGAACTCCTTGATGTTTACGACATCCTCTCTCCACAGGGCCTTGTCAACGGTGAGCAGGTCCTTGATGGTGTCGATGGTGACGCCGTCAAGCCCCTCGATGTTGATATCCTCGGGCTTGGGAACGTAGCCTATGGGGGTCTCTACCGCGTCGACCTTGTCGTCGCAGCGGGCGAGTATCCACATCAGCACGCGCATGTTGTCGCCGAAGCCGGGCCAGATGAAGTGGCCGTCCTTATCGGTGCGGAACCAGTTGACGTTGAATATCTTGGGCTGATGGGCTATCTTGGTGCCCATGTCGAGCCAGTGCTGGAAGTAATCGGCCATATTGTAGCCGCAGAAGGGCAGCATGGCCATCGGGTCGCGGCGGATAACGCCGACTGCGCCCGAGGCGGCCGCGGTGGTCTCGGAGGCCATGATGGAGCCTACGAACACGCCGTGGTTCCAATCTCTTGCCTGATATACCAGCGGAGCGGTTTTGGCGCGGCGGCCGCCGAATACGATGGCCGACAGCGGAACGCCCTTGGGGTTATTGAACTCGCTGGACAGGCAGGGGCAGTTAACGGCAGGAGCGGTGAAGCGGCTGTTGGGATGAGCGCCCTTCTCGCCGGTATCGGGGTCCCAGGGCTCGCCCTTCCAGTTGTTTACGCCGCGGGGAGGATTCTTGTCGAGGCCCTCCCACCAAACGGTGCCCTCCTTGGTGATGACAACGTTGGTGAATATCGAATCCCTGCGGGTGGAGGCAAGGGCGTTGGGGTTGGACTTCTCGTTGGTGCCGGGAGCGACGCCGAAGAAGCCGTTCTCGGGATTGCAGGCCCACAGGCGGCCGTCCTCGCCGACGCGTATCCACGCGATATCGTCGCCGACGCACCAAACCTTGTAGCCCTTCTTCTTATATATCTCGGGGGGAATGAGCATGGCGAGGTTGGTCTTGCCGCAGGCGGAGGGGAAAGCGGCCGCGAGATACTTAATCTCGCCCTCGGGATTCTCAATGCCCAGAATGAGCATGTGCTCTGCCATCCAGCCCTCGTTGCGGCCGAGGTAGGAGGCTATGCGCAGAGCGAAGCACTTTTTGCCGAGCAGAACGTTTCCGCCGTAGCCGGAGTTGACCGAGCAGATGCTGTTCTCCTGCGGGAACTGCACGATATAGCGGTTCTCCTCGTCGATATCGGCCTTGGCGTGCAGACCGCGGATAAAATCGGGGCTGTCGCCCAGCGCGTCAAGCACGTTCCGGCCGACGCGGGTAACTATCAGCATGTTGAGCACAACATAGATAGAGTCGGTCAGCTCGATGCCGTACTTTGCGAAGGGGGAGCCGACAACGCTCATGGAATAGGGGATGACATAGCAGGTGCGGCCCTTCATGGCGCCCTTGTAGAGCTTGTTCAGCTTCTCGTGCATCTCCTTGGGGTCCATCCAGTTGTTGGTGGGGCCCGCCTCGTCCTTGGTGGGGGTGCAGATATAGGTACGGCCCTCAACGCGGGCTACATCGTTGACCGCGGTGCGGTGATAGTAGCAGCCGGGCAGGAGGTCCTGATTGAGCTTTATCATTTCGCCGGTGGAGCAGGCCTCGGCGCGGAGCTGCTCACGCTGCTCATCGGTGCCGTCGATCCAGACGATCTTATCGGGCTGGGTCATGCTGGTCATCTCGTCAATCCACGAGAGGACCGTCTTGTTGGTGGTCATTGACATATAATTGAACTCCTTTCGTTTAATCATACTATCAGTAACTAACATTATAGAATATTGCGGTCAAATTTACAATTAAAACGCTTTGTATATTGTAACAAAAAAAGGGAAAAAAAGCCGTCAATTTATGACAAGCCTTTCACAAAGAGCGGCGTAATCCTCCAGAGTGAGGCGCTCGCCGCGCACGTCGCGCCCGAGACCGAGGGATACGAGGATTTCGCCCGACCTTTCCTTCGGGATTGAGAGGGGAGGGGCGGCGAGAGCGTTGACGAGGGTCTTGCGCCGCTGGGCGAAGGCCGCCTTTATCAGAGAAAAGAGGAGCCTTTCGTCGCTGACCGCGACTGCGGGCTTTTCGCGCAGGGTCAGGCGTATGACGCTCGAGGTCACCTTGGGCGGCGGCAGGAAGGAGGTCGGCGCGACGTCGAACAGAAGCTCGGGCTCGCACAGATAGCGCACGGCGTAGGTGACCGCACCCGCGTCGTGGGAGCCGGCCTCGGCTGTCAGCCGCTCGGCCACCTCCTTTTGCACCATGACGGTGATATGGCTCACGGGCAGGCGCCGCTCGAGCAGGGACATGATTATCGGCGTCGTTATATAATAGGGCAGGTTGGCGCAGACGCAGACCTCCATGCCGGAAAACTCCTCTTCAATGAGGCGGTGAAGGTCGAGCCTCAGTATATCGGCGTTTATTATCTTCACATTGGGAAAGCCCACCATCGTCTCATTGAGCACCGGTATGAGCCGCCGGTCGAGCTCGACGGCGACAACCTTTTCGGCCAGCCTCGCAAGCTCGCAGGTGAGGGCTCCGACGCCGGGGCCTATCTCTATCACTCCCTTGCCCTCGCAGAGGGAGAGCCCGGCTATCCTCGGCGGGACGGAGGGGTCGGTCAGAAAATTCTGCCCGAGGCCCTTTGAAAGACGCACGCCGTGGCGGCGCAGAATATCGCTGACGATGCGGGGATCGCAGAGGGAAAAATCAGGCATGGCAAAGCCCCCTTTATCAAGTATAACAAGTATACAATGAAAAGGGGGCTTTTGTCCACATTTAAGAGGGCTGTTTGCCCTTTATGACGCCGGCGAGCAGGCGGGCGGCGAGCTCGGCCGAGCGCTCGGCCTGCGGGAGGGTGGAGGCGGCCGAGCCCACCTCGATGAGCAGAGAGCCCGGCGTCTGGTGCTGGTTGAAGCGCTGACTGCGCACGCTCATGGGGCGAAAGAGCCCCTCTATAACGTCGTTGCCCGCCTTTTCCAGCTTGAAGGCGAGCTTGAGATTATCCCGCCAGTCGGGATGGGAGAGCCCGCCCTCGTCGGTGCCCATGACCAGCATGAGCTGGGCGTACTTCTCCCCGTCATGGACGACGACGGGGTTGTACATCTGCCCCTCGCTCCCCTCGAGGGCGTCGCGGTGGATATCGACAACGCACACGAGGTCGGGATACTGCTTTTTCAGCTCGGTTATGGCGGCGTTCGAGCTGTTGTAGGAGCCGTTGTAGGAGGGGTAGTCGTGCACGGCGGTATCGTGCACCGCACTTACGCCGTTTTCGTTCAGAATACGGCAGAACAGCTCGCCGACCGCCATGACCCCGACGGCGGGGTCGCGCGAGCGGCCGTTGGCGACGGTGTCGTAGCCTGCGCTCCCCTCGGGGTTGTAGCACTCCGACCCGTGGGTATGTATGACGAGCACCTGGGTCTTTTCGGCGTCGTATTCAAAGGGCAGCGGGGCGGCAAGCAGCGCTTCCATATCTATATCGTAAGAGGTCCTGTTGAGCATCATAATATTGCCGAGGGCCTCGTAGGAGCCGCCGGCCGCCGGCATGACGGTGATATCCTCCACCGGTACCTCGTTTTCGCCCAGTTCCCTCGTCGGCTCGGGCGGCGGCTTTTCGGGGGACGGAGGGGGCGGGGCCGAGACGGCGACGGCGGGCATACTGATTGTTATATCCTCGTCGGCCTCCCTGAAGACGCCGGCCGACAGCGGGGAGTCCGCCGCGTCCGGGCCGTCGGGCAGGGCGAGGCGAAAAAGACGCGACGGGAGCTCGCGCCTGTCAAACAGCGGGGAAGACGCCGGAAAGGCGCTGTCGGCGCCGAGGAAAAGGGCGGCGCGGCCGAGCCGGTCGGCCGCGAGCGCCTCGCCGCTCAACAGCAGATTCCCGCCGAAATATACCGCACAGCACACCGCTGCCGCCGCAGCCGCGGCGGCGGCCGTCCGTCTGAGGTGAAAATGATAGAAGCCGAAGCGCGCGCCGCCCCTTTTGAATGGGCGGCTTCTTCTTTTTTTCATACTTGTCCCCCTCCCCGCATCGTTAAAGAATATGCCGCGCGTGCGGGGCATTATGACAGCAGGGAGGTTATCTCGTCGGGCCTGATTCCGTGCAGGGCCATGTTTATGCCGTAGCCGACCGTCTTTGCCGCGTTTGAGATAAGCTCGTCTATCTCCCTCGGGGTGACGAGCAGCTCAAGGCCGGCAGAGCTTATGGCTTTCTCTATTTTCTGCGAGCCATCCTTGCGGCCGAGGGCCGTCTCGAGCGCGTCGCAGGCGAGGGTGACGGCGTCGACCACGGTGGGCACCCCTATCGCTATGACGGGGATGCCGAGGGCGGCGCGGCTCAGCTCGGCCCTGCGGTTGCCCACCCCCGAGCCGGGGGAGACGCCGCTGTCGCACAGCTGGAAGGTGGAGGCGAGGCGGGAAAGGCTGCGGGCGGCCAGGGCGTCGACCGCTATGACGGCGGCTGGGGAGGTCCTTTGTACGACGGCCCTGACAATATCCTCGGTCTCGATGCCGGTCGTGCCCATGACGCCGGGGGCTATCGCGCTGACGGGACGAAAGGAGCTTTTTTCCCCGCCGATGAGGTGCATAAGGTGGCGCGTCACTATCGTGTGGGCGACTGCGCGGGGGCCGAGGGCGTCGGGGGTTATCGCCCGATTGCCGAGGCCGACGATAAGCACCCCGTCGCCGGCGGCGAGGGGAAGCATTTTTTTGAGCTCGGCTGCGACGGCCTGTGCCGCCGGGCTGAAGGCGGCCGACGGGTCGCGCCGAAAGAGGGGCGCGTCTATGGTGACATAGAGCCCCCGAGGCCTGCCTATCGCCCTTGCCCCCTCATCCGACGTCACACGCACGCGGTTGACCGTCATGCCGTCGAGCTCCGTTTTCTCGCATTTTACCCCGACGGCCGAGCCGCCGGCGGCGTCGAGGGCCTCGAGGGCGAGGTCGGTGCGCGGGCTTTTGCTTTTTGTCATAAAAACACCCCCTTTTGTAATGCCCTTATTGTCCGCATTTGCGATTGAAATATGACCTAAGCTGTGATATAATCAAAGGCAAAATTACGGCAACGCCGCAAAACGTCGGAAATCATGCAGTAATACGGGGGATTTTTCAAGAATGTCGGAAAAAGATAGTGTCGTTTCCAATAACTCGCTGTCGGGCAGGATAAAGACCCTCTGCCGCCGCTGGTTCATAGACGCCCTGTCCTCTATGGCGCTCGGCCTGTTCGCATCGCTGATAATCGGCCTTATAATAAAGCAGCTCGCACAAATCCCGTTTTTGGCGTGGATGGCGCCCTTTGCCGAGGTGCTGTCGGCCTCCTCGCCCGTCGTCGGCTCGGCCATAGGCGTCGCTATCGCGGCCGGAATGAAGGCCTCGCCCCTTGCGGTGTATTCGTCGGCCGCGACGGGGGCGATAGGCTATATCGCGGGCGGCCCGGTCGGCGCCTACATAGGAGCCCTCGTCGGGGCGGAGTGCTCCCGTCTGATTGCGGGCAAAACGCGGGTTGACATACTGCTCGTGCCCATGATGACGATAATTACCGGCGGCCTTGCGGGAACGTGGGCCGGCCCGCCTGTATCCGCTCTGATGACCGGTCTCGGCGCCGTTATCAACACCGCGACGGTGATGCGCCCGATACCGATGGGGATAATAATAGCGGTCATTGTCGGCATGGCGCTGACGGCGCCGATATCGAGCGCCGCGCTGTGCATTATGCTCTCCCTCGACGGTATCGCGGCCGGCGCTGCGACGGTGGGCTGCTGTGCCAACATGGTGGGCTTTGCCGTCATAAGCTTCCGCGACAACGGCTGGGGCGGGCTGATAGCCCAGGGCGTCGGCACGTCGATGCTCCAGGTCTCCAACATAATCAAAAAGCCGCTGATATGGCTGCCGTCCATAATCGCAAGCGCCCTGCTGGGCCCCCTTGCGACTACGGTGCTGACCATGACCAACAATGCAGCCGGCGCCGGAATGGGGACGAGCGGCCTTGTGGGACCGATAAACACCTTTATCTCAATGTCGGAGGCGGGCTTTCCGATGTATGAGATATTCATAAAGGTCGCTCTGCTGCAGTTCATACTGCCCGCCCTCGTCGCCTGCGGCGTATACCTCGTTATGCGCCGATACGGCCTTATTAAGGACGGAGATATGAAGCTCGACGCTTAAAACAGCTTAAAAATGGGACAATATCCGTTTTGGCTATTGACATTCTCCTTTCGGTAATATAAAATATTAAGGCTTGATAGTGTTAGTATATGTAAGGAGGTGGAACAGCTTGCCTAATATCAAATCTGCCAAGAAGCGCGTTTTGACCATAAAGACCAAGACGCTGCGTAACCAGATGCTCAAATCTGCACTTCGTACTTCTCTGAAGAAGTTTGATATCGCCCTCGCGAACGGCGACGCAGAGGCCATAGACGCGGCCTACAAGACCGCGGTCAAGAAGGTCGACCAGTCGGTGGCAAAGGGGATACTCCACAAGAACACCGCTGCGCGCAAGAAGGCCCAGATGGCCCTCAAGCTCAACAAGAGGTCGGCCTGACGGCGGACCCGCCCTCTTTAAGGGCATTAAAAAGATAAAAAACGGAACAGACGTTTTGTCTGTTCCGTTTTTTTATGCCCGCGCGGGGCAGGAAAGATGGCGAAGGGGTATTATACGATTAGTATATCGTTGGTTGTTTTAGGGATGGATTTGCCGACAAAGGTTAAATTTTCCTCATATTACCGTCAAAATATACAGTTTAAGGAAATAAAAATAAATAATACTTGTAAATATTATACAATAATGCTATAATACAAACACTGCAAAAATAATACAATTTGGAATATTCTTTTCGGGAAAAGCAGTAAAGTGATGGAAAAGCACCCCGGCAGACGGATTGTTTTCTGTCCCAAAATATGAAGGGAACGTACAGGTGGCGACAATGGATTTATTTGTTTTAATCGGTTCGTTTTTCGTGATGCTCTTTGCGGGCGTGCCTATCGCCTTTGCGCTTTGCATATCCTCGGTGCTGTATCTTGTGCTCTACTGCCCGGGGATACCTCTTATAATCATGGCACAGCAGATGCTCAAGGGGGTCGACTCCTTTACGCTGCTTGCGATACCCTTTTTCGTCATAGCCGGCGGGCTGATGCAGAGCGGCGGCATATCGCGGCGGATAGTCAATTTTGCGCGGTCGCTGGTCGGCTGGCTGCCGGGCGGCCTTGCGGTGGTGGATATCCTCGCGAGCATGATTTTCGCCGCCATGACCGGGGCCGGTGCCGCGACCACCGCGGCGGTGGGCGGCATAATGATACCCGAGATGGAAAAGGACGGCTATGACCCCGGCTTTGCCAGCGCCGTGCAGGCGATGGGGGGAGTGTTCGGGCCGATAATCCCGCCCAGCACCCTGATGGTGCTCTACGCCGTGGCGTCGGGCGCGTCGGTGGGGGCGATGTTCCTCGGCGGCATACTGCCCGGGATACTCCTCGGAGGTATACTGATAATCGTTGTGGGGGCGATGTGCGTCAAAAAGCGCTTCGGCATGAACGGCCGCGGCTCCTTCAGGCCGGGGCAGGTGGGGAAGGCCTTTATAGACGCGATATGGGCCCTGCTTGCGCCGGTGATAATCCTCGGCGGGATATATTCCGGCAAGTTCACGCCGACCGAGGCGTCGGGAATATGCTGCTTCTACTGCCTGTTCATAGGCCTTGTCATTTACAGGGAGACAAGACTCTCCGACGTGCCGAAGCTGGTGTACAACGGCGTTAAGAACGCGGCGGGGATAATGCTCATCGTTGCGGCGACGCAGGTGTTCGGCTGGGTCATCACTCGCGTGCGCATACCGCAGACGATAGCCGCCGTTTTCACCGAGAGCATCTCGTCGCCGACGGTGTTCATCTTCGCCGTGTGCCTGATACTGCTCGTTGCGGGCTGCTTTATAGACGCGGTGCCGGCCCTGCTTATCTTCGCCCCGATATTCGTCCCGACGGCGCAGGCCTACGAAATAGACCTCGTCTATTTCGGCGTGATTATGGTCATAGTGCTCTGCATCGGCCTTGCGACGCCCCCTGTGGGGATAAATCTGTATGTGGCGTCCACCGTCGGCGGGCAGCCCGTGCACAGGATAATCCCGCATCTGCCGCTGCCGCTGCTCGCAATCGCGATAGGCACGGTGATTGTTATACTGTGCCCGCCGATAATAATGCTGCTGTCGTCCCTTGTGTAATATCCGCGCGGTTTTCCGCGTTCATAGCAGGGATATAATCAACGGCTCCGCGCTGTGCGGAAAAGAAAGGAGAATTCCATTATGAGCTTTAAAATGAAAAAGAGGGCGCTTGCCATCTGCCTTGTAATCGCGATGGCGCTGCTTGCGGGCTGCACGGGGGGGACCTCGTCCCGGTCGGAGGCGGCGTCGGGCTCCGGCTCGGGCGGGAGCGGCGCGGCCGAGATAACCCTCTTTGCGGCTTCCATACCCGAGAATACCCCCACCTCGGCAGGTCTTGAGGCGATGGCAAAGCACATAAACGACAACGCGGGCGGCGCCCTCAACGCCATGACCTATTACGACACCGCTCTGGGCGACGCATCCAGCCTGACCGAGGCCCTCAAGATGGGCACGGTGGACGTCGGCGTCAGCGGCACGGCCTATTTCTCGAACATAGTGCCAGAGATAGAGGTTTTCCAGCTGCCCTTCCTGTTCAGCGACCTCGAATCGGCGAGAAAGGCGACCTCCGGCCCCGTGGCCGAGAAGATAAACGCCCTTTTTGAGCCCAACGGGATAATCGGCCTGTCGTTCTGGGAGAACGGCTTCCGCGAGCTGTCGAACAATGTCCGCGCGGTAAGGACCCCCGACGACATGGCGGGCATAAAGATGAGGACCCTCGGCTCAAGGATACAGATCGAGACGTGGTCGGCCTTCGGCGCGATGACGACCCAGATAGACGCATCCGAGATATTCACCTCCCTCCAGCAGGGGACCATCGACGCGCAGGACAATCCCCTGCACGAGATAGTTTCCCGCCAGCTCTATGAGGTGCAGGACTATGTATCTCTGACCGATGCGACCTATACCCCCTTCTACATGGGCATGAGCAAGCTCAAGTGGGATGCCCTCACAGGGGAGCAGCAGCAGCTCATAAAGGCCGCTGCGGCGGTCGGCCGCGACGCGCAGATAGCGGCGACCGACGTCGCTCAGGCCACAGCCAAGCAGACCCTCATCGACAACGGCGTGACGGTGGTTGAGGACGTCGACAAGGAGGCCTTCCGCGCCATTGCCCTGCCGCTGTGGGAGATACTCACCGGCGAGAGCGAAATCGCGGCCGCCCTGCTCGAGGAGATACAGGCCGGCATGTAAAAAATACTCCGGCCGACCGGATACGGGAGGCTGAAGGGGACGCGAGATGAAAAAAATTTCGGACAGGCTGCTTCGGGCGGCCGAATTTATACTCGGCATGGCGGGCGTCGCCATGATACTTATCGAGACCTATTCGGTCTTCTGCCGCAACGTCACCCACTGGTCGACCCCGTGGGTGGACGAGGTGCTCAGGCTGATATTCGTGTGGATAGTGTTCATCGGGGCGGCCGTCGCCTATAAAGCTGACGACCTTATAAGCCTGACCCTGGTCGAGGATACCCTCAAAAGCCGGGGAAAAGCCGTTCCCCACAACATTCTCAAGCTGATTCAGTACGTTCTTGCGCTGACGGTCGGCGTGATGCTGACACAGCAGGAGCTCGCCACCATGCTCAACCAGATGCAGACGGGCGAATCGACGGCCATAACCGGATATCCTGTATGGATAAAGAGCTGCGGCATACTGATAGGCTTCGTCATACTCGTAGTGATAATAATCGCAAAGATAGTCAGGCTGTTGAGGAATTTTGACAGACTGCCGCAATGACGCCGGGCGCCGCCGACCCGCCGGAGAGATGTCTCCGGCGGGGGCGGGGCCCTTTGCCGCGCGGCGGGACAAAAGAGGAAAATACCATGAAAAAATATATTGACCTGACGCTGCCCCTCATCCCCCACTGGAGATGCATGCAGCAGAACGACATTGTCGAAAAACGCTCCACAAGGAGGGGAGACTCCACCAATGTGACGAGATTTACCCTTCAGACCCACTGGTATACCCACATCGACGCTCCGATACATCAGTTCGCCGGAGGAAAGACACTCAACGATTTTCCCCTCGAATATCTGTTCGGCAGGGCGACGGTGCTCGACCTCAGCTATATAAGGGACAACGAGCCCATAACGGCCCGCATGCTCAAAAAGGCCCTCGGCGACGACGAGCCGACGGGAATAATCCTGCTCAAGACCTGCTGGGAGGCGAGCCGCGGGGCGGAAAACGCGCTGCGCTTCTGGCAGTCCTACGACTACTGGGATTTGGCCCCCTACGTGACCGAGGACGGGGCCGATTTTCTCACGTCGCTGAGGCCACATGTGATAGGCTTCGATTTTCCGCAGGATTACGACATAAGAAAGCTGCGCCTCGGCGTCGACGAGAAGGATTTATATCTGACGACCCACCGCCATTGCCTCAAGCACGACATAATGATGATCGAATACATGAGCAACCTTATCTCGCTGCCCGACGTAAAATACGTCGACTTCGTGGGCCTTCCCACCGCGCTGGAGAATGCCGACGGCGCCCAGATACGCTGCGTGGCCGTCGTCGACGAATAGACGGATTGGAGCATGTCAAAAAATCGGAAACGGCCTGCCGAAAGAATCTCGGCAGGCCGTTTTTTGAGCTTTTAAGCTACTGTATGCAGTAGAGTATCTTTGCCACCTCGCTGCGGCGCACGGTGTTGGCAGGACGGAGGGTATTGTCCTCATAGCCGTTGATGACGCCGCAGGCGACGAGGGCCTTGGCGTAGGGCAGGACGCTGTCGGGCAGAGAGCCCGCGTCGCTGAATACAAGAGGGCCGGAGTCGTAGCCCTTTTTGAGAGTCCTGCCGACTATCGCCATTATCTCCCCGCGGGTCACGGAGGCGCCGGCGTTGAATTTGCCGCCGTCGCCCTCAAAGCCCGCCGTCAGGCCGAGGGACCACGCCGCCTTGACGTAGGGCAGGCTCCACTCGGGTATGGAGGAGAGGTCGGAGTAGGGCAGCGAGACGCCGTCGCTCGCCGACAGGTCGGCGCCGAGGCGGCGCACGACGACGGCGCACAGCTCGGCGCGGGTCATGGTGGCCTCGGGGTCAAAGTAGAAGGTGCCGCCGGCCCCCGGGCGGCCGTTGACGATGCCCAGCGACGCTATCACGCCGACATACTGCTCGGCCCAGTGGCCCGGCATATCGGTAAAGACTGTCGAAATATCGGTGCCCTCGTAGAATATATCGACCGAGCTGCGCGCGATATTTCCGCAGGCGTCCTGCCCCTCGACGGTGAGGCGGTGGAGCCCCGCCGAGGCCTCGGGCAGAGAGGCCGACAGGCGCAGCGTGTCGCGGTCATAGGTGAAATTGACGGGCCTTCCGTCAAGGGTGAGGGATACGACCGAGCTTGCGAGGGCGGCTCCGGTGTCGTCCATAAGGCCGGCGGTTACGCTGCCGCCCGCGGATACGGACGCGCCCGACGAGGGGGAGATAATATCTACCCTCGGAGGGGTCTCGTCGGCGGGGGGCGCGCCGTAGCCCGCCGTGAGCTGGTCGAGCACGACAGAGCCCGAGACCGGTCCCTCGGGGCTTATCACATAGCCCGCAAGGGAGACGGCGCCCGACGGTATGGCGCAGCTCAGACGCCGGTAGCCGGTAAAGTCGACCGCGGAGGACAGGGGAGCGTCGATATATGCGCCGCCGCCCGTGTTGAAGCGCAGGGAGAGGAGGCTGACGTTCCCGTCCCCCATGACCCACAGAGATATGTGGGTGGGCGACGAGATATTCTGCAGCGAAATCGGGCTCGCATAGGGCACGAATATCGGCTCCCCGTCGGCCGCAGAGGCGTCGTAGTTTATCTTGAGGGCGGCGCTTCCGTAGGCGACGTTGTCGGCGCTGCGGGTGAGGAAGGCCGACCAGATCTGCCCCTCCTGCGCCGCGGCGACGGGATTGCTCCCCTCAAAATCGTCGAGCCTGCGGGGTGCGTAGCCGTTGACGATGGTGAATTCGGCGCTCATGCCGCCGCCCGTCACTGTAAGGAAGGTGCGCGTGCCGGTAGCCGAGGTGCCGGTTATGACGCCCGAGGCGTCCACCGTCGCCCCGTCGCCCGAGACGGCCCATGTGAAGTCAGACGGGGTGCAGTATACCTTTTTCCCGCCGAGGGAGGCCGCGGGGACGAGATTTATCTTTTCACCGCTCCTGACGGCGATATTGCCCGTTATCACGGCCGACGAGCCCTGCCTTGTCAGAGCGATGGAGTCGACGACGTCGGTCACATTGACCTCGGTCGAGAACGACGCGCCGCCCGAGCTGACGGTGACGGCGTCGCTCCCCGCCTTGTCCGGGGCGAAGTAGCGCGAGCCGTCAAAGTAGCCGCGCCTCGCCGCAAAGGACAGGCCGGCGTTTGCCGCCGCTATGGGTATATAATTCACGTCGGCCGCCTTTACCGAAAAATCGGCATGGGAGCCCGCAAGGACAACGGGGGAATCGGGCGAAACGAACAGGCGTGAGGCGGGGCCGGCCTGAGCGTCGGTCGCAAGCATGATAAAGTTGGCGCAGGAGCGCAGCGAGCCGTCGCTGGGACGGTTGACCACGTTGAGATTCAGGTCGCCCGGGTAACGGGCTATGGCGCAGGTCGAGCCGCCGCCGTCGAGGTTGACGGCGCTTACGGCCCCCATCGAGAGCAGCTGTTCTGCGAGCTCGCGCAGGGTAAGGCCCGCGGCGTAGCCGCTCTGCCGCCCGTCGCAGGTAAAGAGGATTACGGTTCCGTCGGCCCTGACCCCGACGGCGCTGCGCGGCGCGCGCACCGACGCGGCCGAGCTGCCCAGGTCGCTCCCGGAGACGAGAGAATCGGGTATGGAGCCGTTTGACACAAGTATGTCGCCGCCGCCGACGCAGTTCTGTACGTCGTTCCAGCGGGGGTCGGAGGAGTAGACGGAGAGGGTCAGCTCGTCCCCTATCCTGACGGGGTCAAGCAGGCTGACCGGCCCCTCGTCGTCGACGGTGAGCAGCATGCAGCCCTCGGGTACGGCGACGGAGAAATCGCTCGTCATTATATCCTCCACCACAAGGCGCAGGGGCTGCCCCGCGCGCAGGCGGGCGTTATCGCCGACGACGCGCAGCAGCACGTCGCGCCCGGGGGTGCTCACCCGCGAGCCGTTGGAAAAATCCTCCGTCAGCAGGTAGGTGCCCCACTTGGTGCGCAGCTTGTTGAAGTTGTCTATTTTTATTGAATAGCCCGCTCCGGCGAGGGTCATGGAATAGGCGGGATAGCCGATGACGGCCGACCCGTCGTCAAAAAATCCGACGGCGCTGCGGCCCGTGTCGCTCGACATGAACACACCGTCGATTATCACCGGACCGAGGGGAAGGCCGGTCGACGGCGCGAAGAAATCGGCGTTGATGCCGGCAAACACCGTGTAGCCCTGCGACGCGAGATGGATGGCGGCTGCGTTGATGTTGGAGCGGCCGTAGAGCTTGCCGCCGAACACGCCGACGGGCCTGCAAGCCGTGCCCGGCTCGTATTCGAACCAGACGGCGTTCTGCGCGGCGCCGTCGTCCGATACGGCGGAGGCGGTGTTGAGGGTGGCGCTGCGAGCTATCTCAAGCGAGTAGGAGCTTGTCAAGGTCCCCATTCCGGCGGCGAGGGCCGCGGGACAGAGATACAGCAGCATGGATACGCCGACCGCGGCGCATAGAATTCGTTTTTTTACAGCAGAGAGCTTCATCTTTTCCTCCTTGGGGAACGGATGTTGACATATCCACGGCCCCGCGCCGCCGAAAAAGAGGGCGGGACCCTGGCCGACGGAAACATATTCAACTCATTATACTTTAAACGGGCCGCCGGGGGCAAGCCTCCCCTTGGGGCGCCTGCGGCCCCGGCTGTGCGCCGCCTTTGGCCGCACGCCCTCTATCTTTGCGTGACAGGCTTTTTCGCGGGGGAGGTGCGCAGCCGCCCGTGCAGGTATAAAAGGGGCCGCAGCGGCGCGCCGGCCGTCTGCGGTCCGTTTTTCGGCAATAATGGAATACGGCGCTATGCGGAGGGGGTTACCTCCTCCCGACCGTCCGGCGGGACCTCATCGTCGCCCATCAGCGACGCTATGACAGAGACACGGGTAACTATGCCGAGCAGGTGGCCCTCCTCGTCCACTATGCTGATGGGGAAGCGGGTCGAGGCGGCGATGGGCATAAGGTCGTTGACCGACGTGTCGGGCGAGGCGGTGGGCAGGTCTTTAATAAGGTGGCCGTCTATGCTGCCCGCCTCCTTTATGGCGCTGACGGCCCCGTCTATCGTTATAAGGCCGCGCAGGCGCATCTCGTTGTTGACGACAAAGACCGACGACAGGCCGTTCGCCTTCATCTCCCTTATGGCCCAGTGGGGGCCGGTGCTTTCGAAGATGAGGGAGCTCGGCATGGTCATTATATTGCGCGCGGTGATGACCCGCGTCCTGTCGATATCCATGACGAGGTAGCGCACAAAATCGTTTGCGGGGTCCTTGAGTATCTCCTCGGGCAGCGCGTCCTGCTCGACGCGCCCGTCGCGCAGCAGGATAACCCGAACGCCGAGCTTGAAGGCGTCGTTCGGGTTGTGCATGGTGAATATCAGCGTTTTGCCGAGGCGGCGCATCAGCTTTATCAGCTCGTAGGTCAGAAAATGCCGCTGGGACGGGTCGACGTCGGGATAGGGCTCGTCGATGAGCAGTATCTCGGGCCCGCAGGCGAGGGCCCTTGCGACTGCCGCCTTGAAGCAGGCCGCGGGGCCGAGGGAAGAGGGGTAGACGTCGGCCGTGTTCTCAAGCCCCATGAGGGCGAGGGCCTCGCGCGCCGCCTTTTCGCGCCCGCGGCGGTCGACGCCGCGCAGACGCAGCGCAAAGGAGACGTTTTCCAGAACCGTTCTGTTTTCAAAAAGGGGGCACCTTTCGCTTATCATGGCGACGCGGCTGCGGCGGTACTCGGTCGCGGCGCGCGGCGGCAGACGGGTGACGTCCTCGCCGCCGAGGCTTATGCTCCCCGCAGTCGTCGGGGAAAGGAGGGCCAGGCAGCGCAGCAGTATAGTCTTGCCGCAGCCCGTGGGGCCGACGACGGCTACGCATTCCCCCTCCCTTACGTCGAAGGAGACGTCGTAGAGGACCACGGTTTTACCCGTCTCGTCCTTGACTTTCTTTTTATCATAGCCCTGCGCAAGGGAGGGAACGAGCCCCTCCGCGTTGGAGCCGATTATCTTTGTAAGCTTTACAACCGACAGATCCGCCATGCGCTCTACCTCCTCATAACGGGATCGTTCATGCCGCGCTTTTTACGCCCTGCGGCTCACCCTCTGCCCGAGGGCGAAGCATATACGCTCAAGTATGACAGCCATGCAGCCTATCGCAAAGCCGGCCTCTATCGCGGTGCCGGGATTGGAGTCCATCAGGGCGGTCAGCAGGGCCGAGCCGAGACCGGGTCCGCCGAGAACGGAGCATATCGTGACCATGGATACCGCCATGATGACGGCGCTCCTTACGCACCGCACGAGGGTGGGCAGGGCCTGCGGTATCTCTATGAGAAAGAGACTCTGCCATTTGGATGCGCCCATAGCCCGACCCGCGTCGCGCAGCTCGTCGCTCGTTGAGCGTATTGCGGCGCTGACCGAACGGGCGAAGGTGGGAACGGTGCACAGGGTGGTCGCGCACAGGGCGGTGACCGAGCCCGGACCGAACAGCAGCGCCGACAGCGCGAGATACAGTATCGGCGGGACGGCGCCCAGATTGTCAAGCGCGGGGTCTATGACGCTGCGCAGGCGCGCGCTGGCCGACATCATCAGCCCGCACAGACCGCCCAGCAGCATGGATATCAGCAGCGCGCCGGCGACAATCGCGAGCGTCAGCATGGATATCGGCCACATGCCGCAGTATATGACGACAAGCATCGACAGACTGAAGAGCAGGGGCACGTACCATTTCCGAAACAGCGCCCAGCCGGCAAAGGCCGCAAGTAAGACCCAGACCGGCCACGGGATAAAGAGAAAAACCCTCTCGAGGAACGACACGAAGGCCGACACGAACAGCTCGGGCTGGCGGAAATCGCCGCCCTGCGGGAACAGCGGGAAGCGCAGCGCGCCGTTTATCAGCTCGCTTATGTAGAGGCCTGTTGAGGCCGGGGCAAATGGCATAACGACACCTCGATACGTTTTTTGCGGTTGTTTGCATAATGCTTGAACAAAGCGCCAACTTTAACTTATAAATGGGTTGGCAAACCCCGAGAGTATTATAACAAGCGAGGGGGAGCAAAGTCAATGAACAAAGCTTTAAGTTTTTGTTAAGATGAAAAGCGGAGCGTCCGTTCACCCGCGCGTTTGAAGAATATGCGGCGGGGCGGACAAAAATGAAGGCCGCCCTTGGGCGGCCCGTTTTATTTTCCGGTTGCAAGCAGGGTGCGCATTCTTTCTATCATGCCGGGGTCGCCCACGGCGAGGATGACATCCCCCTTTTCGAAGGTGGCAAGCGGCCCGGGTGAGATAATCATCCGGCCGCTGCGCCTTATGGCGACGAGGGTGGCGCCGGTGCACTGCCAGAGCTTGAGCTCCTGCACCATTCTGCCCAGCAGGGGTGAATCGTCGGGCACCTCAAACTCGAGCGGGTATATGGGGGTCAGGTTGCGAAGGCGCTCGGAATAATCTATTATCTTGTCGATATTGGCGACAATCGCCCTTTCAAGCTCGGCCTTCTGGTCGATGTAGCGCAGAATATCGTTGCGCAGGTCGAGCACGGTGCGCGCGCCGTGATGCTTTTCGACGTACTGTGCCGCCGCCTCCTGCGAGCGGATGACGACGCCGCTGCCGGGCAGCACCTCGACTATGGCCATCTCGTCAAGCAGGGAAAGAGCCCTGCGTATCGTCTCGGGAGAGACCTTGTATTCGCTCGCGAGGGTGGAACGGCCCATTATTTTTGCGCCTTCCTTGAGCTCGCCGCGGGCTATACGCACGGCGACGTCGAGGGCTATCTGAGCGTAAATCGGCGAATCGGTCCTTGAACGCAAAACAAGTCACCCCTAAAAAATAATGCTTAATGAGGTATTTAATCTGCCTTATATCCCTAATATTAATTATAAGCATTTGCGCGGCCCTGTCAATCAACAAAAACGGCCGATATGAATAAAGACGCGGCCGACCGACATATTGTTTTACGGGGGTGGGAGAATGTACATCAGGACGTTTCGTTTAAGGAAAAAGCATATAACCCTTGCCGCCGCCCTTGCCGCGGCGCTGGCGACATGCCTTATATGGGCGGCGGTAGGGCACGGGGGGCGGGCCGAAGCGGCGGCCGCGCCGCAGGCTGCGGTCCGCCTGCCGGTGCTGATGTATCACCATATATTGAAGGACACGGCAAAGAGCGGGACCTACGTCATAACGCCCGACCTGCTCGAGGGGGACCTTAAATATCTGCGCGACAACGGCTACACCGCAGTGACGCCGGGCGAGCTCATCGCCTTCGAGCAGGGGGGCGAGCTGCCCGAAAAGCCGGTCATGCTCACCTTTGACGACGGCTATCTCTCCTTCGAGGTATACGCCATGCCCCTTATTGAGAAATATGACTTCAAGGCGGTGGTGTCGACGGTCAGCGCCTATACCGACCGTTACAGCGAGGCCGAGGATGAGCACGTCGCCTACGCCCACCTGAGCTGGGAGGACCTTTCCGACCTGCTGGAGAGCGGGCGGGTCGAGCTCGCCAACCACTCCTACGACATGCACAGCATAGAGGGCAGAAGGGGCACGACCAAAAGGAGCGACGAGAGCGCGGCGGCATATAAAAAGGCCCTGTACGAGGATGTGCTCAAGGCCCAACGGCTTTTTTCGCAGCATCTCGGAACAGAGCCCGTGACCTTCACCTATCCCTTCGGCGCCTTCTGCGAGGAGGAGCTGCCGATGATAGAGGATATGGGTTTTTTGTGCACCCTGTCGTGCACGGAGGGGATAAACGAGCTGACCCGCGCGCCGGGCGAGCTGTTTCTGCTCAAGCGGGCGAACAGGTCGCCCGAGTTTGACCTCGCCGCCTTTCTCGGCGGATAAGGTATAAGGCCTATTCGGCCGGGTGCATGCCGAGGCCTATTGCGTCGGCGCATTCGCGCATGCCGGCGACGGTCTCGGTTATGACCTCGTCGAGGGGCAGCCCGAGCAGCCCGCAGCCCTTTTCTATCGTGCTGCGGTCGACGCCGGCGGCAAAGCGCTTGTCCTTATATTTTTTCTTGACCGACTTCAGCTCGAGGTCCATTACGCTTTTCGACGGGCGCATGATGGCGACGGCGTTTATCAGCCCCGTCAGCTCGTCGACGGTGAAGAGCACCTTCTCCATCAGGCTGACCGGCTCGACGTCGCAGCAGATGCCCCAGCCGTGGCTCATCACGGCGTGTATCAGCTCCTCGTCGACCCCCTCGGCCGCGAGCAGCTCGCGGGCCTTTTTGCAGTGCTCCTGCGGCCATTTCTCGTAATCGACGTCGTGCAGCAGACCGACGACGCCCCATTTTTCAACATCCTCGCCGTACCTTGCGGCGAAACGGCGCATCGCCCCCTCGACCGCCTGCGCGTGCCGCCAGAGGGCCTCGTCGGAATTATAGCTGTGCCAGATTTCGCTTGCCCGTTCCCTTGTGAGCTGTTGTGCCATTTTTTTCGTCTCCCTTAAAGTGATTTCGTTTAAATTATATATTACGCGGCGTCTTCCCGCAAGCAATAAAACAGCCCCCGCCGCGACGGCGAGGGCTTTTGGCACGGATAAAATCCGGTCAAAGAAGTAGGGGGGGGAGGGATTATGTAGAAATATGGGAAAGCGGGAAAGCCCGCCTTTCAGCTTTTGCACTGTTCCTTTGCTCCTGCTGTGATTATGATTATAGGCCCCCCTTTTTAAAAAACAATTAACGATAATCGGAAAAACGGTTAACCTTTCGTGAATTATCTGTGAATTCGCATTTTTCCGCGCCGCCGGCAAAAAACCGACCGCGGCGCTCGGAGCGTGAAAAGAGCATGGGATAGAGCCCGATGTCGGCAAAGGCGATGACGGCGTAGCGCGCGGTCCTCACAAGGCGGGAGGCAAGAGAGCCCCCTGCGAGGAACTCGGCGGAGAAGGGGAGCTTCAGAGCAAAGCTCAAAAGGAGGAATACCGCGGCGCCCCCCGCGGTGCGCAGCAGCATTTTGACCGGGCTTCTCGTGTTCTCAAACCGAACGAAGCGCTCCTCGAAGGCGAAGGCGGCAAAGCTGCCGAGAGCAAGGCCGTAGGCCGAGTAAAAATCGGTGCTGGTGCAGTAGAAAAAGCCGGGTATGCCCGTGAGCAGAACGGCAAGGTAAAGAGCATCGGCTTTTTTTATCCGCCTGTGTACGGACGACAGGCCCGCGGCGACGCCTGCTCCCATAATCCAGCCGACAATCACGTCGGTCGGGTAGTGCACCCCGAGGTACACGCGGGACAGGCCGACGAGCAGCGGCAGCGCGGCGGCCAAAACCGCCAGCACCCTCTTTTTTGTATATACCGCGGCCGAGGGAAAGAGGGCTGCGGTCAGCATAGCGTGCCCGCTCGGGAAGGAGAAGCCCTGCACGCTTAAATCGGACGGGTCGCCCGATGGGACGGCGGGGCGCAGGCATTTGATATCGGTCGAATCCATATAGGGACGCCTGCGGGGGAAGATGTTTTTTAACATCGTGTTCCACAGCACGGCCGATATGACGTTGACGCCGATAAAACGGCCCATTTTCTTATCCCAGCACCAATATATAAAGCCGATGATGAGCACGAGGGTCAGCTTTTCACCCAAGAGGCTGAAAAACACCGCGGCGAGCTGGGCCGCCGCCCCCGTATTCGATTGAAGGAGTAAGATCAGCTGCGGCTCCCATGAAAAATAAAAGCTGACGCCCAAAAATACCGCCTCCGTGCTTAATTTTACGCCGCCTTACCAGACGGCGGCCTGCCCGTCGCAGCGGGACTCGGTCCCGCCGATGTAGCAGCCGTTTTCGGTCTTCCAGATCATCTGGGCGCGGCCCATGTTTATCGGGTCGTCGATCATCTCGACCTCGTGCCCGCGCGCGGCGAGCCTTGAAGCGATATCCTCGCCCGCCGAGCGCTCTAACTGTACGTGCCTGTCCCCCGTCCACTGGATGCGGGGGGCGTCGATGGCCTCCTGCGGGTTCATGTGATAGTCTATCGCGTTCACAAGCACCTCGACCTGCCCCTGAGGCTGCATGAAGGCCCCCATGACCCCGAAGGGGCCGACGGCCTCGCCCCCGCGCATAAGAAAGCCGGGGATTATCGTATGGTAGGATTTTTTGCCGCCCCTGAGGCAGTTGTCGCTGTTCTCGTCGAGGGAGAAGTTGGCGGCGCGGTCCTGCAGCGAGATTCCGGTGCCGGGTATGACTATTCCCGAGCCGAAGGTGTTGTAGTTGCTCTGTATGTAGGAGACCATGTTCCCCTCGGGGTCTGCGGTGCAAAGGTATATCGTGCCGCCGCAGCGGGGGTCGCCCCTTTCCGGCATAAGGGCCCGCTCGCCCACAAGGGCGCGGCGGCGGTCGGCGTAGGCGGAGCTCAGCAGGTCGGCGACCCGTGTTTTCATGTATCTCGGGTCGGCGACGTATGCCCGAACGTCGGCAAAGGCCAGCTTTATGCACTCAATGACCTTATGGTAATACGCCTCATCCTCGCGGTTTTCGGGCAGGGCGAGGCCGGAGAGCAGCTTCAACGCCATGAGCACCGTGATGCCGTGGCCGTTCGGCGGTATCTCACAGACGGTATAGCCCCTGTAATCGGCCGTTATGGGCTCGACCCATTCGGGGCGGTAATTTATAAAGTCGTCCCCGGTGAAATAGCCGCCGGTCCTGTCGCTGAAGGCGACGATTTTTTTCATTATATCGCCGCGGTAATAGCTCTCGCAGCCCGTCGCGGCGAGCTCGTCGAGGGTCGCGGCGTAGTCCTCCCAGATAAAGAGGTCGCCCGCGCCGTAGGGGGCGCCGTTTTCGGTAAAGACGTCGAAAAAGGCGCGGTAGGGCTCGGGATCCCTTTGGGCCGCGCGGGCGATGCGCCCGACGTCGGCCGCCCACTGCGGAGCGACGGTGGGGGCTACGGGCACGCCCCGCCGCGCGTAGTCCGCCGCGGGGGAAAAGAGCTCGCTTAGGCTCATTGTGCCGAAGCTGGAGTTAAGCGCCGCCCAGCCCGCAGGGGCTCCCGGCACCATCGTCGACAGCCAGCCAGCCTTGGGCACGGCTGCATGGCCCATAGCCCTTATTTTGCCGGCGTCTAAAGACATGGGCTCGACGCCGCTGGCGTTGAGGCCGTAGAGCCTCTTGTCCCTTTCTATCCAGACGAGGGCGAAGGCGTCCGAGCCGAGGGCGTTGCCCGTCGGCTCGAACAGGGGCATGGCGGCCGCCATGGCGACGGCGGCGTCCACCGCGTTGCCGCCGCGGCGCATGATATCTATGCCGGTCTGCGCGCCGAGAGGGACAGAGGTGCAGGCCATCGCCCGTCCGGCGTAGACGGGGTTCCTTTTTGTCTTATACACGTTTTTGCAGGGGTCGTACAGCATGTCGTCATTGCCCCTTTCGCAATACTGTATCCTTGAGGCTCCGCCCCGCGCGTCGGGCGTAAAAAGGGGCGCGGACACTTCCGCGCCCGGGCGGTGAGATTTTATTATTTATCGGGTGCGAGGCCGCAGGCCCTGAGGGCGGCCGCAGCGACGTGACTGACGAGGACGGCGGTGGTCACCGCCCCCACCCCGCCGGGGACGGGGGTTATGGCCGCGACCCTGTCGGCCACGGCGTCAAAGTCGGCGTCGCCGCAGAGCTTCTGCTTCTGCTCGTTCCACGATATGCCGACGTCGATGACGATCTGCGACGGGTTGACGTAATCGGCGCCTACGCTCTCCGTTTTGCCGGTGCAGGCGATGAGTATGTCGGCGCCGGCGGCGATTTTTTCCACTCCGACGGTACGGGTGTGGCAGACGGTGACGGTGGCGTTCCTGTGCATGAGCAGCATGGCGACCGGCCGGCCTACGACGAGGGAACGGCCGAGCACGACGGCGTTTTTGCCCTTGCAGTCGATGCCGCTGCGGTCGAGCATCTCGACCGCGGCCTGCGCCGTGCAGGGGGGAAAGCCCGTATCGGCGCCGGTAAAGACGCCGGCAAGAGACAGGACGGTGCAGCCGTCGACGTCCTTTTCGGGCGATATGGCGGCGCGGGCGGCCTCATCGTCTATGTGCCGCGGCAGCGGACGGAGCATGAGTATGCCGTGGACCGATTTGTCGGCGTTGAGGGAGCCGAGCACGGAGAAAAACTCGCCGCTTTCGACATCCTCGGGCAGCACGACGCTCCTGACCCCGACGCCGAGGGCCTCGCAGCGCTTGCGGGCCCCCCGCTCGTAGCTGAGGTCGCTCTCCTTCTCGCCGAGACGGAGTATGGCGAGGGTGGGGACGACGTTTTTTTCTTTCAGACGGGCGACGGCGCGGGCCGTCTCCTCGTTTATTTCGGCCGCGATCGGCGCGCCCTTTAAAATTGTCGCCATATCAGCAGTACCTCCCGTAGACGGAGTTGAAGATATCGTCGGCCATGCGGCCGTATTTTTCGAGCCGCCCGTCGATATGTCGGTCGACTTCGGCGGCATACGCCCTGTCCTTCATATACTTGGTGTTGATGCGCACGTTGACCGCGGCGCCGAACAGGGCGGCGCGGCAGAGGGCGGCCCCCGTCCCCGCGTCGGACAGGGCGAGGACGCTGCCCTTTTGGGCAAATTCGCCGTTGAGCTCTATCGCTTCGCAGCAGAGGTCGAATATCTCGAGGGGGACGGCCGCGGCGGCCCGCAGGCAGCCTTCCATTGTCTCGTCCCGCCCGGGGGCGTCCTTCGGGATGGAGTAGGCCCGGCTGAGCGGCTCGAAGGCCTCGGCATCCTTATCGACGCAGCCGATGAGGCGGACGCGGAGGGCCTCGGCCCGTTCCATAAGGCTCTTGATGTCCTCCTCGACGGCGGCGTATTTCGGCTTGCCGACGGTGAGGCTGCCCACCATGCAGCCGAGGGCGGCGCCGAGGGCCCCCGCAAGGGCGCTCGCTCCGCCGCCGCCGGGCACGGCGGCCTTCGACGCGAGGAGGGCGGAAAATTCCGCTGAGGAAAGGTCGATGAGCTTCATATTTTTCTCCTTAAGGTAAGGGGAGTCGAACACCTGCCGCCTGAGAACGGTTTTTTTCGCAGATTTGTCCCCTTGTCATTTGGCGGGCGCCAGCCCGCCTGCACTTCGCGGGGCAAAAACCCCTCGAAAACTCCTCGCTCTCAGGTGCAAGGCAGTTTTCAGCCTGCGGATTTTTGTCGAGACAAGGAAAAGCCCGCAGGGAATATTATCATATTTCCAAGGGCTTTGACGCAGTATCGGCGCAAATCAGCCGCTGAAAAAAGGCCGCGGTTCCACTCCCCTTGCCTTAAACACAGAGGGGCCGCATGAGCGGCCGCCTCGCTGCCTTTTTCGGCTGAGTTGTCAATATATGGGATAGCGGGCGCAGAGGGCCTGCACCTCGTCGCTGACCCTTGCCTTGTTGGCGTCGAAATCGTCGATGATGTCGGATATCCAGGAGGCTATCCGCTTCATCTCGTCCTCCTTGAAGCCGCGGGTGGTCACGGCGGGGGTGCCGATACGCAGGCCGCTGGTGACAAAGGGGCTCGCAGGGTCGTTGGGGATGGTGTTCTTGTTGGCGGTGATGTGCACCTCGTCCAGCCTCGCCTCGAGTTCCTTGCCGGTGATGCCGCGGCTGAGCAGCTTGAGCAGCATGAGGTGGTTGTCGGTCCCGCCGGAAACTATCTCGACGCCGAGCCTTTGCAGCTCGTCGGAGAGGACGGCGGCGTTTTTGACTATCTGGCGGCAGTAGACCTTGAACTCGTCGGTCATAGCTTCGCCCAGAGCCACCGCCTTGGCCGCGATGATGTGCATGAGCGGGCCGCCCTGCGTGCCGGGGAATATCGCCTTGTCGATGGCCTTGGCGTACTGCTCGCGGCAGAGTATCATGCCGCCGCGGGGGCCGCGCAGGGTCTTGTGGGTGGTGGTGGTCACGACGTCGGCATAGGGCACGGGGGAGGGGTGCACGCCGGCCGCGACGAGGCCCGCGATATGGGCCATATCGACAAGCAGATAGGCGCCGACCTCGTCGGCGATCTCGCGGAAGCGCTTAAAGTCGATTATGCGCGAATAGGCGCTCGCACCCGCGATGATGAGCTTGGGGCGGCACTCCTTGGCGATTTTCAGGGTCTCGTCGTAGTCTATGGTCTCGGTCTCGCCGTTGACACCGTAGGGCACGATTTTGAAATACTTGCCCGAGATGTTGACGGGCGAGCCGTGGGAGAGGTGGCCGCCCTGCTGGAGATTCATGCCCATGACGGTATCGCCCGGCTCAAGCAGGGCGAAGAACACGGCGAGGTTGGCCGAGGCGCCGCAGTGGGGCTGGACGTTGGCGTGTTCGGCCCCGAAGAGCTCGCAGGCGCGGTCGCGCGCGATGTTCTCAACAATGTCGACGCACTGGCAGCCGCCGTAATATCTCTTGGAGGGGTAGCCTTCGGCGTATTTGTTGGTAAGAACGCCGCCCGCCGCGAGCAGCACCGCCTTGGAGACGATGTTCTCGCTCGCGATAAGCTCGATGTTCTGGCGCTGGCGGTTGAGCTCCTTCTCGCAGGCGTCGGCCACGGCCGGGTCGTAGTTTTTCAGGTCCTCAAAAAAGTTCATTTCGTTCCCTCCGTATATGTTATTTGAAATATTTTACTGCCGCTTCGAACATGCGTATGTCGTAATTGCCGGGGACGTTTTTGTACAGCCCCGAGCCGATGCGCTCGGCGTGGCCCATCTTGCCGAAGACCCTGCCGTCGGGGGAGGTGATGCCCTCTATGGCGCAGGCGGAGCCGTTGGGGTTAAAGAGGATATCGCCGCTCGCCCTGCCGTCGAGATCGACGTACTGGGTCGCTATCTGCCCGTTCTTTTCAAGAACGGCTATGAGCGAAGGGTCTGCGAGGAAGCGCCCCTCGCCGTGGGATATGGGCACCGAGTATATGTCGCCCACCTCGGTCAGCGCGAGCCACGGGGATTTGTTGGAGGCGATGCGGGTGCGCACGATCCGCGACTGGTGGCGCCCTATGGTGTTGAAGGTAAGGGTGGGGCAGGCGGCGTCGGTATCGATGATTTTGCCGTAGGGCACGAGGCCCAGCTTTATAAGGGCCTGGAAGCCGTTGCAGATGCCGCACATAAGACCGTCCCTGCGGTCGAGCAGGTCAGTTACGCCCTCCTTTACGGCGGCGCCGCGGAAAAATGCGGTTATGAATTTGCCGCTGCCGTCGGGCTCGTCGCCGCCCGAAAAGCCGCCGGGTATGAAGACCATCTGGGCGGTTTTGAGCAGCTTTGCGAAGGTCTCGACGCTGCGGGCGATACCGTCGCTGGTGAGGTTGTTGACGACGAATATCTCGGGCTCGGCTCCGGCGTCGCGCATGACCTTTGCGCTGTCATACTCGCAGTTGGTGCCGGGGAAGGCGGGGATGAGCACTTTCGGCCGCGCCGTTTTTACGGCGGGCGCGGGGCGGGCGTCTGCCCTAAAGCTGACATTGTGCACCTCGCCCGCGCCGTCCCTGGCGCAGCAGGGGAAGACGGGCTCGAGCTTGCCCTCATAGACGCCCAGCAGATTTGAGAGCGCGACGCTCTGCGAGCCGTGGGATACAGCGCCGCTGCCGCTTGTGCGGCCGAGGGTGATATAACCGTCGAAATCGGGCTTTTGACCGTCGGCGAGCTCCAGAACGAAGCTGCCGAAGGTGCGGGAGAATATGCTCTCAAGCGAAACGCCGCCGTCGAAATCGAAGCCGACGCCGTTGCCGAGGCACATCTTCATTATCGCGTCGGCAACGCCGCCCATGCAGGGGGTATAGCAGGCGACGGCCTTTTTCGAGCGCAGCAGATTTGTCACGCGGGAGAAGGTCTCGGTAAGGGACTCTGTCTCGGGCAGCCCGTCGGGGTTGAAGCGGGGCGAAAGCAGGATGACCTCGTGATTCTCGCCCTTGAATTCGGGCGAGACGATGTCGCCGGTCTTCTGGGTGGTGACGGCAAAGGAGACGAGGGTGGGGGGCACGTCGAGGTCCTCAAACGAGCCCGACATCGAGTCCTTCCCGCCGATTGCGGCGACGCCGAGGTCAAGCTGTGCGTCGAAGGCGCCCAGAAGGGCGCTCAGGGGCTTGCCCCAGCGTTTCTCGTCACGGCCGAGGCGCTCGAAATACTCTTGAAATGTAAGGTATACGTCGTCAAAATCGGCTCCGGTCGCTATCAGCTTGGAGACCGACTCTATAACTGCGAGATACGCCCCGTGATAGGGGCTCTGCTCGGTGAAAAACGGATCGTAGCCCCACGACATGAGGGAGCAGTCGTCGGTGTGCTTTTTCTCGACCGATATCTTATGCACCATAGCCTGTATGGGGGTGAGCTGGTTTTTGCCGCCGAACGGCATGAGCACCGTGCCCGCCCCTATGGTGGAGTCGAACCGCTCGGACAGGCCGCGCTTTGAGCAGCTGTTGAGGTCGGAGGCGACGGCGAGCATGCCCGATTTGAAATCGTCGGGGGCCTTTTGCGCCTTGAAGGCGGGGGAGGCGGCGAGGACGCTGACATGCTTCTCCGCGCCGTTGGTATCGAGAAATTCACGGCTGATATTCACTATCGTCCTGCCGTTCCAATGCATTTTCAGGCGCTTCTCCTCTTTTACCGAGGCGACGGCGCAGGCCTGCAGATTCTCCTTTGCGGCGAGGGCGAGGAAGCGGGGGACGTCGTCCTTTGCGACTACGACGGCCATGCGCTCCTGCGACTCGCTTATGGCGAGCTCGGTGCCGTCGAGCCCCTCGTACTTCTTGGGCACGGCGTTGAGGTCTATCTCAAGCCCGTCGGCGAGCTCGCCTATGGCGACGCATACGCCGCCCGCGCCGAAATCGTTGCAGCGCTTTATCATAAGGCAGGCCTCGGGGTCGCGGAAGAGGCGCTGGAGCTTTCTCTCCTCGGGGGCGTTGCCCTTCTGCACCTCGGCCCCGCAGGTCTCGACCGAGTGGGCGTCGTGCGCCTTGGAGGAGCCGGTCGCGCCGCCGATCCCGTCGCGGCCGGTGCTGCCGCCGAGCAGGATAACGACGTCGCCCGGGGCGGGGGTCTCGCGGCGGACGTTCCTTTCGGGAGCGGCCGCTATGACGGCCCCTATCTCCATGCGCTTTGCGGCGTAGCCCGGGTGGTAGAGCTCGTCGACGATGCCGGTGGCAAGGCCTATCTGATTGCCGTAGGAGGAGTAGCCCGCGGCGGCGGTGGTGACTATCTTTCTCTGGGGGAGCTTGCCGGGTATTGTCTGACTTACCGGCTTCAACGGGTCGGCCGCGCCGGTGACGCGCATGGCGCCGTAGACGTAGCTCCTGCCCGAAAGCGGGTCGCGTATCGCGCCGCCGATGCAGGTGGCGGCGCCGCCGAAGGGCTCTATCTCGGTCGGGTGGTTGTGGGTCTCGTTTTTGAAAAGAAGGAGCCACGGCTCGCTGACCCCGTCGACCTCGACGTCTATTTTCACCGTGCAGGCGTTTATCTCGTCGCTGACGTCAAGCTTGTCGAGCCTTCCCGTCTGCCTGAGATATTTTGCGGCGAGGGTGCCGATATCCATCAGGCATATCGGTTTGGTGCGGCCGAGCTTTTTTCTCGTGTCGATATATCTGTCGTAGGCCCGCTGCAAAAGCGGGTCGTCGAATTTTACGCTGTCGATTATCGTGTTGAAGGTGGTGTGGCGGCAATGGTCCGACCAATATGTGTCGATGACCCTTATCTCGGTTATGGTGGGGTCGCGGCGCTCCGACTTGAAATAGTCCTGACAGAAGGCGATATCGTCGCTGTCCATAGCAAGGCCGTGGGAGGCGGCGAACCCGTCGAGGCCGGCGCGGTCAAGGGAGCAGAAGCCGTCGAGGGTCTCGACCTCGGTGGGGAGGTCGAATTTCTGGAGCAGGGTCGCGGGCTTTTCCATAGAGGCCTCGCGCGCCTCGACGGGGTTGATGACGTATTTCTTTATGCTCTCGACCTGCTCGGCGGTTATATCGCCGTACAGGCCGTACACCTTTGCCGAGTGGACGAGGGGCCGCTCCCCCTGCGAGATTATCTGTATGCATTGGGCGGCGCTGTCTGCCCGCTGGTCGAACTGACCGGGGAGATATTCGACGGCGAAGACCGCAGCGCCCGACAGCTCGGCTTCGTCGGTCACGATATCGAGCTGCGGCTCGGAGAAGACGGTTTTCTTGGCGTATTCGAAGAGCTCTGACGTGATGTTCTCAACGTCGTAGCGGTTGAGTATGCGCACCCTATCGAGCCCCTTTATATTGAGAAGGGAGCGGGCCTCGTCCAGCAGGACGCCGGCCTCGTTTGCAAGAGCCGGCTTTTTTTCGACGAAAACTCTGTATACCATGCTTAACCCTCCGATGCGGCAGTAAGGACCCTGCGGCCGATGTCGTGCCTGTAATACCTGTTGTCGAACGAGATGCGCTCGGCCATTGCGTAGGCGGCTTCTATTGCCTCCTTCAGGGTCGGAGCCGTCGCCGTGCAGCCGAGCACGCGGCCGCCGTCGGTCAGGAGCCGGCCGTCCTTTAATTTTGCGCCGGCGACATAGACATTTTGCAGCACGTCGTCGGGTATCTTTATCTCAAAGCCCTTGTCGTAGGCGGCGGGGTAGCCGTTCGACGCGAGGACCACACAGCAGGCGCAGCCCTTTTTGAACTTCACCTCGACGTCGGAAAGCCGCCCGTCGGTCACGGCCCGCATGACGGTCAGCAGGTCGCTCTCGAGCAGGGGGAGAACCACCTGCGTCTCGGGGTCGCCGAAGCGGCAATTGTATTCTATCACCTTCGGCCCGTCGGGGGTGAGCATGAGGCCGAAGTACAGGCAGCCCCTGAAGGTGCGCCCCTCGGCGTTCATCGCGGCGACGGTGGGAAGGAATATCTTTTCCATGCACTCGTTTGCGATATCGTCGGTGTAAAAGGGGTTGGGGGCTACGGTGCCCATGCCGCCGGTGTTGAGGCCGGTGTCGTTATCCCCCGCGCGCTTGTGGTCCATGGAGGATACCATCGGCACTACGGTTTTGCCGTCGGTAAAGGAGAGGACCGAAACCTCGGGGCCGGTCAGAAACTCCTCGACGACTATTCTTTCGCCGCTCCTGCCGAACTTTTTATCCTTCATCATGCTCTTTACGGCGTCGAGGGCCTCCTGGCGGCTCGCGGCGATAACGACCCCCTTGCCGAGGGCCAGCCCGTCGGCCTTGATGACGGTGGGTACGGGAGCGGTCTTTAAGTATTCGGCCGCCTTTTCGGCGTCGTCGAAGACCTCGTAGGCCGCGGTGGGTATGCCGTATTTTTTCATAAGATTCTTCGAGAAAATCTTGCTGCCCTCGATTATCGCGGCGTTCGCCCGCGGACCGAAGCAGGGTATGCCCTTTTCCTCCAGCGCGTCGACGCAGCCGAGCACCAGAGGGTCGTCGGGGGCGACTACGGCGTAGTCGATTTTATTGTCGACGGCAAAGGCGACGATTTTTTCGATGTCCTTCGCCCCTATGGGGACTAAGACTGCATCCTGTGCCATGCCGCCGTTGCCGGGCAGGGCGTAGATATCGGTGACGTCCCTGTTTTCCCTCAGCTTTTTGATTATCGCGTGTTCGCGGCCACCGCCGCCTACGACGAGTATTTTCATTTTGCCTGACCTCCTCAATGATGGAAAAGCCTCATGCCGGTAAAGGCCATTACGAGGCCGTATTTATCGGCGGTCTGAATGACGTGGTCGTCCCTGATGCTGCCGCCGGGCTCGGCGATGTATTTTACGCCCGATTTTACGGCTCTCTCCACATTGTCCCCGAAGGGGAAGAAGGCGTCCGAGCCGACGGTAAGGCCGCTCTGGGTGGCAATCCACGCCTTTTTCTCGGCCGCGGTCAGCTCGTCGGGTCGGGTCCGGAAGACCCGCTGCCACTCGCCGTCGCGCAGAACGTCTCCGCACTCGTCGGAGGTGTAGACGTCTATGGCGTTGTCGCGGTCGGGGCGTCGTATGTTGTCGACAAAATCGAGGGCGAGCACCTTGGGGTTTTGGCGCATATACCAGTTGTCGGCCTTCTGACCGGCGAGGCGGGTGCAGTGGATGCGGCTCTGCTGGCCGGCCCCGACGCCCACCGCCTGCCCGTTCTTTACGTAGCACACCGAGTTAGACTGTGTGTATTTCAAGGTGATGAGGGCAACCTTCATATCGGTTATCGCCTCGGGCGGGAGGTCGCGGTTTCTGGTGACGATGTTCTCAAAGAGGCTGTCGTCTATCTTGTAGTTATTGCGCCCCTGCTCGAAGGTGACGCCGAATACGTCCTTCGTCTCGACCGGGGCGGGGACATAGTCGGGGTCGATACGCACGACGTTGTAGCCGCCCTTTTTCTTTGTCTTGAGTATTTCGAGGGCCTCGTCGGTGTAGCCGGGGGCGATTATCCCGTCGGACACCTCGTCCTTGAGGTATGCGGCCGTCGCCGCGTCGCAGACGTCGGACAGGGCGGCCCAGTCGCCGTAGGAGCAGAGCCTGTCGGCCCCGCGGGCGCGTATGTACGCGCAGGCGATGGGGGTAAGCTCGGCGTCGGGCCTTACGAAGTATATCTTCCTATCGATTTCGCTCAGCGGCAGGCCGACCGCCGCACCCGCGGGGGAGACGTGCTTGAAGCTCGCCGCGGCGGGGAGGCCGGTCGCCTCCCTGAGCTCCTTTACAAGCTGCCATGAGTTGAAGGCGTCGAGGAAGTTTATATAGCCCGGGCGGCCGTTGAGCACCTCGACAGGCAGCGCCGAGCCCGATTTCATATATATTCTTGCCGGCTTCTGATTGGGATTGCAGCCGTACTTGAGTTCAAATTCGTTCATTTTGTTCAGTCCCCTAAATTTTTGTTGAAGAGCCTCACCCTGCCGCCTATATTGGCGTAGAGGGAGACCTTGTTGTCATTATTGAGGGCGGCCCAGAGCTCGTCGGGCTCGGGCATGTCCACCTCGGCAGGCTCGCCCGAAAAGCTGGGCAGGGGGCTGCCGTCGCCCCGATAGGTGCTGATAAAGTACCCCTTGCCGTCGCTGCAGCCCTCGTAGCAGAAGAACTCGCGCAGGCAGCGCCCGTCGAGATGCTTGAGTATGGATATCTCGAACGAGCCGTCGTCGCGGCATATCGCCGATATGCGGGGTGTGAAGTTGGGCGAATCGGGCTCATACTCCCGCGTCATAAGGGCGCGGCGAAAATCGCCCATGTCCCTTACGGTGTCGGTCTGGTCGCCGTTGGTGACGATGAGGGCGCCGTCGACGCGGCGCACGGGATGGTAGATGATAAGGCTCGGGTCGCTGAGCTTCGAGGGGTCGAAGGCCTCGGTGCGGATGCCGTCCTCCGTCTCGGAGAAGATGCGGTTGCGGCTGTTCTCGCTGCGGCCCATGATGAAATAATACACCCTGTTCCGTCCTACGACGATGCCGCGGCCGGGGTAGGGGTTGTTTTTCAGAAAATCAAGAAATTCAGACATTTTGCTCACCTGCTCTTTCTTTTATTATATCGGAGCAGACGAGCTCCGCAGCCTTTGGCAGGATAATCCATTCGGCCTGCTCCATGACGCGCTTTTGAAGGACGGAGGGCGTGTCCCCCTCCTCGACGGGCACCGCCTTCTGGAGAATTATGCGCCCGCCGTCGGGCACCTCGTTGACGAAGTGGACGGTGGCCCCCGTGACCTTCACGCCGTATTCGAGGGCGGCCTCATGCACCCGCAGGCCGTAAAAGCCCTTGCCGCAGAAGGAGGGGATAAGGGACGGGTGCACGTTTATTATCCTGTTGCGGTATTTTTCGGTAAAATCGCGCGAGAGAATGCTCATAAAGCCCGCAAGGACGATGAGCTCGATACCGTTTTCCGCGAGGATATCGGCGAGCCTCCGCTCGAAGAGCTCCTGCGTGCCGCAGTCCCTTTTGGATACGGTGAAAAAGGGTATGCCGGCGTTTTTCGCCCTCGTCAGGGCGTATGCGTCGGGATTGTTAGACACGACGAGGCATATCTCGCCGCTCTTTATCACGCCGCTCTTCTGCGAGTCGATGAGGGCCTGTAGGTTGGTGCCGCCCCCCGACACGAGCACGGCTATGCGGGCTTTAGGGCAGTTCAGCATATCTCTATCTTTACCTCGCTTTTGATTATCTCGCCGACGATACAGGGCTTTTCGCCCATCTCTCTCAATGCGGCGAGGGCCTTGTCGGCCGTGTCCTTTGATACGATGACGCTCATGCCGACCCCCATGTTGAAGGTGTTGAACATGTCGCGCTCGGGAATATCGCCCGTCTTTTGCAGCAGGGCGAATATCGGCGGGGTGGGGACCGCAGCCTTCTCTATCCTCGCCCCCAGAGAGTCGGGAATGGAGCGTGGGATATTCTCGTAGAAGCCGCCCCCCGTGATGTGGCTGACGCCCCGCACGTCGGCTGCGGCTATGGCGGCGAGGACCGGCTTTACATAAATCCTCGTCGGGGTGAGAAGAGCCTCGCCCAGCGCCGTGCCGAGCTCGGGCACGGTTCTGCCGAGGTCGGCGTTCTCAACGTCGAACACCTTGCGCACGAGGGAGTAGCCGTTTGAGTGGATGCCGCTCGAGGGCAGGGCGATGACGACGTCGCCCGCCTGCATGCGGGAGTTGTCTATAATGGCCGATTTGTCGGCGAGCCCAACGCTGAAGCCGGCGAGGTCGTAATCGTCGGGGGACATGGTGCCGGGATGCTCGGCCGTCTCGCCCCCGATGAGTGCGCATCCGGCCTGCACGCAGCCCTCGGCGACGCCCGAAACGAGGGTCGCCACCTTTTCGGGCACGTTTTTGCCTATGGCTATGTAGTCGAGAAAGAACAGGGGCTTTGCGCCGCAGCAGATGATGTCGTTTACGCACATGGCGACGCAGTCGATACCGACGGTGTCGTGCCTGTCCATAAGCTGGGCGATGCGCTGCTTGGTGCCGACGCCGTCGGTGCCCGAGACGAGCACCGGCTCGCTTATGCCCGACATGTCGGGGGCGAACAGGCCGCCGAAGCCGCCCAGCCCCGACAGCACGCCCGGTATGAAGGTGCGCTCGACATGCTTTTTCATCAGCTTGACGCCCGCGTAGCCCGCCTCGATATCAACGCCGGCGGCCGCGTAGGAAGCGGAATGGGAATCGTTCATTTTAAGCTCTACTCCTTTCCGGTCCAGCAGTAGGTGCATACCTTTTCACGGTCGATGCCTATCGCGTCAAGCAGCCCGTCGAGGGACTGGTAGCCGAGAGAATCGAAGCCGAGGGCCGAGCATATTGACTTGAGCAGGCACTGACCCCGCTCGGTGCGGCGGTCGGCGTACTCGTCGAGGTGCTTTTCCCCCTCGCTTCCCTCAAGCTCCTCTATGGTGCGGCGGGCGAGCAGATTCGTGTCGGCGTTGACGCGGGAGAAGTTGAGGAATTTGCAGGCGTACATTATCGGCGGGCAGGCAGAGCGCATGTGCACCTCGGCCGCTCCCGCCTCGTAGAGAAACTCGACCGTGCCCTGAAGCTGGGTGCCGCGGACGATGGAATCGTCCACAAACAGCAGCTTTTTGCCCTCGATGAGCTCGGGCACCGGTATCTGCTTCATTTTGGCTATCTGGTCGCGCACCGCCTGATTTGACGGCATGAAGGAGCGCGGCCAGGTGGGCGTGTATTTTATAAAGGGACGGGCGAAGGGCTTTGAGCAGTTGTTGGCAAAGCCTATGGCGTGGGGCACGCCCGAATCGGGCACGCCGGCGACGTAGTCGACGTCGGGCAGGGCGCCGCGAGCGACCTCGTCGCGCGCCATTATCTCGCCGTTGCGGTAACGCATGACCTCGACGTTTACCCCCTCGTAGTTGGAGTTGGGGTAGCCGTAGTAGGTCCACAGGAAGGCGCAGATTTTCATCTTGCTGCGCGGGGGGGAGAGGACCTCATCCCCGTCCGCCGTCAGGCGCACTATCTCGCCCGGGCCGAGCTCGCGGTAGTCGATATAGCCGAGCTTGTGGTAGGCGAACGACTCGAAGGAAACGCAGTAGCCATCCTCGCTGCGGCCGAGCAGCACGGGCAGGCGGCCGTTGAGGTCGCGGGCGGCGATTATCTCGCCGTCGGAGGTCATGATGAGTATGGTCATCGAACCGTCTATCAGCCTTTGCGCCTCGAGTATGCCCTCGGTCAGGGTCGCGCCCTGGTTGATTATGGCGGCGACGAGCTCGGTCGCGTTGACCTTGCCCGAGCCCATTGCCATAAACTGATGCCCGTGGTGGGAGAAAAAGCGCTCCATAATCTTTTCGGCGTTGTTGATTATGCCCACCGTCGAAATGGCGTATATGCCCAGATGCGAGCGCACGAGCAGCGGCTGGGGGTCGCTGTCGCTTATGCAGCCGATGCCGCAGCCCCCGCCGAAGCCCGAAAGATCATCCTCGAATTTTGCGCGGAAGGGTGTCGTCGCGATGGAGTGTATCTGCCTCTGAAAGCCCGACTCGCGGCTCCATATCGCCATGCCGGCGTTGCGTGTGCCGAGATGGCTGTGATAGTCGGTCCCGAAAAAGACGTCAAGCACTACGTCGCGGCGCGCCACCGCGCCGAAAAAGCCGCCCATTACGCGAAGAACAGAGCGGACAGAGCCATCGGTTCGATGTACTCGCCGTTCTTGTACACACGCATGTTGCCCGAAGCTATCTCGTCGATGAGCATCACGTTGCCGTCGGCGTCGTAGCCGTATTCGAACTTGATGTCGTACAGCTCGAGACCCTTTGCCTTGAGATCGTCGGCGACGATCGCGGTTATCTTCTTGGTCATGTCGCGTATGGCGGCGTACTGCTCGGCGGTCATTACGCCCAGAGCGATGAGGCCGTCCTCGGTCACGAGGGGATCGCCCTTTTCGTCGTTCTTGAAGGTGGTCTCAACATAGGCGTCGAGGGGGGCGCCCTCCTCTATGTAATCGCTGTAACGGCGCAGGAAGCTGCCGACCGCCCTGTAACGGCAGATGACCTCGAGGCCCTTGCCGAACACCTTTGCGGGCAGCACCTCCATTGTGGTGTCGTCGAGGTTGGCCGATACATAGTGGGTGCGTATGCCGGCTGCGTTTATCTTCTCGAAGAAGTAGACCGACATGCGCAGATTGACGTCGCCGACGCCCTCTATCGTCAGACCTACGGAGTTTTCGCCGGGATCGAACTTGCCGTCCTTGCCGGTGCAGTCGTCCTTGAACTTGAGCAGGTAATTGCCGTTATCAAGGGCGTATACGTTCTTGGTCTTTCCGGTGTAAACGAGGTCCATTTTCATAGTTTTTGCTCCTTTGCTTTAGTTTGCTTATGTAAATGTGAATGGCTGACTGAAAAAGCCGATCTTACAGGCGCGACGCTATGCCGGCGTCCTTTTCGAGGACAGCGGCGCTCTCGGCCGCGCGGCGGGCGGCGAGAGAGTCGGCCAAGGCGTCGTCGCTGACCGCGAGTATCTCGCAGGCGAGCAGGGCGGCGTTTGTGCCCCCGTCGACCGCGACCGCCGCGACCGGTATGCCCGACGGCATCTGGACTGTGGACAAAAGCGCGTCCATACCGTCGAGGACGGAGGATTTGCAGGGTATGCCTATGACGGGCAGGGTGGTGTTGGCGGCTATCGCTCCGGCCAGGTGGGCCGCCATGCCGGCCGCGGCGATGAGAACGCCGAAGCCGTTTTCCCTTGCGGCGCAGGCGAATTCACGGGCCTGCTCGGGGGTGCGGTGGGCCGAATAGACGTGCACCTCGAAGGACACGCCGAGAGCCTTTAACGTATCTGTCGCCTTTTTTATGACGGGCAGGTCCGAGTCGCTGCCCATGACTATTCCGACTTTTTTCATCGAATACCTCCTTTTTCGAGCCCCTGCCGCAGCCGTTGACGCCTTTTGAAAAAAAGCAAAAGGGCACACCGAAACCAATTAAGTTCAAGTGCGCCCAGACGGTCGGCAAAGACGGGATAAACCCTTGTTCCCCCGTTCCGTCGCGGTGCTCCGCGATTATCCGTCAGTCGCGGGGGAAGGCTGCGATTATTATCTTGTCACACAATAATTCTAACATCGCAGAGGGCCGGTGTCAAGACGCCTGAGGGCGGCCTGTGGCTTTATCTCACGGTGGGGAAGGTGTCCTTGAGGATAACGTCGTGGGCGCCGCCCTCGACTATGCTGGTGGCCGAAACGAGGGTGACGACCGCCTTCTCCTGCAGCTCGGGGATGGAGCAGGCGCCGCAGTTGCACATGGTGGACTTGACCTTCGAGAGGGTTTTTGCGACATTGTCCTTCAGCGAGCCGGCGTAGGGCACGTAGGAATCGACACCCTCTTCAAACGAGAGGCGGGCGTCGCCGCCGAGGTCGTAGCGCTGCCAGTTGCGCGCGCGGGCCGAGCCCTCGCCCCAATATTCCTTATAGAAGGTGCCGCCTATGTTGACCTTGTTGGTGGGGCTCTCGTCAAAGCGGGCGAAGTAGCGGCCCAGCATGACAAAATCGGCCCCCATTGCGAGCGCGAGGGTTATATGGTGGTCGTAGACTATGCCGCCGTCGGAGCAGACGGGTATGTATATGCCGGTCTGTGCGCAGTAGCGGTCCCTCTCGGCGCAGACGTCGATAAGGGCGGTCGCCTGACCGCGGCCGATGCCCTTGGTCTCGCGGGTGATGCATATCGAGCCGCCGCCGATGCCGACCTTGACAAAGTCGGCCCCGCACTCCGCGAGGAAGCGAAAGCCCTTTGCGTCGACTATGTTGCCGGCGCCCACCTTGACGGCGTCGCCGTAATTTTCTCTTATCCACTCTATGGCAAAGCGCTGCCAATCGGTAAAGCCCTCGGAGGAATCTATGCACAGCACGTCGGCTCCGGCCTCGACCAGCGCCGGCACGCGCTGCTTATAATCCCTTGTGTTGATGCCCGCGCCGATGACGTATCTCTTGTTCCTGTCGAGCAGCTCGTTGGGGTTCTGCTTGTGGTTCTCATAGTCCTTGCGGAAGACGAAGAAGCACAGCCTGCCCTCGTCGTCGATTATGGGCAGGGCGTTGAGCTTGTTCTCCCATATAATGTCGTTGGCCTCCTTGAGGGTGGTGCCGTTTTTGGCGAAGACGAGCTTTTCAAAGGGGGTCATAAAGTCCCGCACCTTCATGTCGGGGGACATGCGGCTCACGCGGTAATCGCGGCTGGTGACGATGCCCACCAGACGGCCGTCGGCGCTGCCGTCGTCGGTGACGGCGACGGTGGAGTGGCCGGTCTTCTCTTTGAGGGCGAGGACGTCGGCGAGGGTGTTTTCGGGGCTGATGTTGGAATCGCTCTTGACAAAGCCCGCCTTGTAGTTTTTGGCGCGGGCGACCATCGCCGCCTCGGACTCTATCGACTGCGAGCCGTATATGAACGATACGCCCCCCTCGTTTGCGAGGGCGACCGCCATTTTATCGTCGGAGACCGACTGCATTATGGCCGAGACCATCGGGATGTTCATGGAAATCTCGGGAGCCTGCCCCTTTATGTGCTTTACAAGCGGGGTCTTCAGGCTGACGTTGGCCGGTATGCATTCGCTGGACGAATAGCCCGGTATGAGCAGATACTCGTTGAAGGTATGGGAAGGGTCGTTTATTATGTGTGCCATCTTTCTCTCCTTTCTCAGTTGGCCTTTGTTTCACAGTAGATACAGCGGTATATCTTGTGCTCCCTGTCGGTGAGCCGAAAGACGTGGGGGAGCTCCTGCTCGGTGGAGGTGATGCAGCGGGGATTTTTGCATTTTATCACGTTGGTCAGAAGCTGCGGCATGTCTATCGTCTTTTTTTCGACGAGAACGCCGCCTCTGATTATATTCACCGTCGCGTTGGGGTCGACGTAGCCGATGACGTCGAGATTGACCGGTATGTCGGCGTCGATTTTGATAATGTCCTTTTTGCCCATCTTGCGGCTCGATACGTTTTTGATGATGGCGACCGAGCACTCGAGCTCCGAAAGGCCGAGCAGGTCGTAGAGCTGCATGCCGCAGCCGGCCGTTATGTGGTCGATGACGACCCCGTTGTGTATCGAATCTATATTCACAGTGTGCCCGCCTCCTTCAACAGCTTGAGTATGAGGGCCATGCGCATGTATTTGCCGTTGAGCACCTGCTTGAAGTAGCAGGCGCGGGGGTCGGAATCTATTGCGACAGATATCTCGTTTACGCGGGGGAGGGGATGCATGATGCACAGGTCCTGCCTGGCGCCGGCGAGCTTTTTGGGCTCCAATATATAGCTGTCCTTGAGGCGGAGGTAATCCTCCTCGTTGAAGAAGCGCTCGCGCTGGACCCTCGTCATGTAGAGTATATCGAGCTCGGGCATGACCGATACGAGGTCGGTCGTCTGTATATAAGGGATGCCCTTTTTCTTTAAGACGTCGTTCTTGACGTAGCTGGGGAGCTTTAATTCAAGCGGGGATATGAGGGCGAATTTTACTCCCTCATATCTTGACAGGGCGCTGATGAGGGAATGCACCGTGCGGCCGAACTTGAGGTCGCCGCACAGACCCACCGTAATATTGCCCAGCCCGCCCTTTTGACGGTATATGGTCAAAAGGTCGGCGAGGGTCTGGGTCGGGTGGTTGTGACCGCCGTCGCCCGCGTTTATGACCGGCACCGTCGCGTTGAGGGATGCGACGTAGGGGGCGCCCTCCTTTGGGTGGCGCATTGCGATGATGTCGGCATAGCAGCTGACGGTTTTCGCCGTGTCGGCCACGCTCTCGCCCTTTGCGGCCGACGAGGAGCTGCCGCTCGAGACTGACAGCACGTTGCCGCCCAGCTCGTACATCGCCGCCTCAAAGCTCAGGCGGGTGCGGGTGGAGGGCTCGAAAAAGAGGGTAGCGAGCTTCTTTCCCCGGCAGGCGTCGGCGTAGTGCGCGGGGTTTGCGATGATATCGCAGGCCGTCTGCATCAGCCCGTCTATCTCCGCCACCGACAGGTCGAGGATGCTGATTACGCTTCTCATCATTCCCCTCCTTTGACTATCCAGCTCTCGTCCGACGGATTGTCGCGAAAAGCGGCGAGCCTTTTTACGTCGGAGGGCTTTATATATCCCTCGTCGGCCGCGAGCTGCGCTATGACGTCGAAATTTGTCAGGGATACGTTTTTGACGCCGGCGGCTGCGAGCCGCTCAAGACCCTTTTTCATGCCGTAGGTGAATATGCTCACAACGCCGAGAACCTCGGCGCCTCCTTCCCTCAGGGCCTCGACCGTATCTATTACGCTGCCGCCCGTCGAGATGAGGTCCTCGACGACGACCACCCTCTGGCCCCTGTCGAGCCGCCCCTCGATGCGGTTCTGCCTGCCGTGGTCCTTTGCGCCGCTGCGTACATAGCCCATAGGCAGGCCCATGATGTGGCCGACGATGGCGGCGTGGGCGATGCCGGCGGTGGAGGTGCCCATGAGCACCTCGCAGGAGGGATAATTCTCCCTTATAAGCTGCGCAAGGCCGTTCTCAACGTCGTTGCGCACCTGCGGCGCGGTCAGGGTGAGACGGTTGTCGCAGTAGACGGGGCTCTTTATCCCGCTCGCCCATGTGAAGGGCTCGTCGGGCCGGAAGAATACGGCCCCGATCGAGAGCAGGCCCCCTGCAATCGTTTTTTCCAGACTCATATCGCTCTCTCCTTACAATCGTGTCAATCGCGGTGTTTATGCTGCGGCCGTGTCAGCCGACGAAAGCCCCGACGCATTTTTCGTAGGCGGCGACGGGGTCGTCGGCCGCGGTGATGGGTCTGCCCACCACTATATAGTCCGAGCCTATGGCTTTGGCGTCGGCCGGCGTCATGATGCGCTTCTGGTCTGCGGCGCTCGCCTGCGAGAAGCGGATGCCGGGGGTGACGGTGAGAAAATCCGCGCCGCAGGCCTCATGCACCTTGCCCGCCTCGAGAGGGGAGCAGACGACCCCGTCGAGACCGGCGTTTTTCGCTGTCAGGGCGTAGTGCATGACCACCCTGTCTATCGGCTCGTTTATAAGAAGGTCGCGCTCCATTATCGTCTGGTCGGTGGAGGTGAGCTGGGTGACGGCGATTAAAAGCGGCCGCGTGCCGTCGGGGCGGGTCAGCCCCTCGACGGCCGCTCTCATCATCTCGCTGCCGCCGCCCGCATGGAGGTTGCAGATATCGACGTCGAGCGAGCTGAGGACCGACATGGCCTTCTTTACGGTGTTGGGTATGTCGTGGAGCTTGAGGTCGAGAAATATCCTGTGACCTCTGCGCTTTATGTCGCGCACTATCTGCGGCCCCTCGGCGTAAAAGAGCTCCATGCCGATTTTGACAAAGGGCTTTTTGCCGGTAAAGCGGTCGAGAAAGGCCATAGTGCTTTTTTTATCCGCAAAATCGCAGGCTATTATAACGTCTCTGCCCATTTAAAGCGCACCTCCGATTATCGTATTTATATCGTCAATGCCGTATTTTTCCATAACGGCGGGAAGGCTTTTTACAATATCGCGGCAGGCGAAGGGGTCGACGAGGTTGGCCGTGCCCACCTCGACGCAGGAGGCCCCCGCGAGCATCATCTCTATAACGTCCTCGGCGCTCGAAACGCCCCCCATGCCTACGACGGGTATCCTTACCGCGCGTCTTACGTCGCGCACCATGCGCAGGGCTATCGGAAAGACCGCCGGGCCCGACAGGCCGCCGGTGACGTTGGCGAGGATGGGCCTTCTCGTGCGCAGGTCGATGCGCATGGCAAGAAAGGTGTTGATGAGGCTGACGGCGTCGGCCCCCGCCTCCTCGCAGGCCCGGGCGACGGCCGATATATCGGTCACGTTGGGGGATAATTTCATAATAATCGGCTTTTTTGAGACCTTCTTCACCGCACGGGTCACCTGCGCGGCCGATTTCGGGTCGGTGCCGAAGGCCATGCCCCCGCCGTGGACGTTGGGGCAGCTTATGTTTATCTCATACCAGCCGATACTATCGCATTCGTTGAGCCTTTCGCAGACGGCGGCGTATTCGTCGAGGGAAAAGCCGCTGATGTTGGCCATGACGGGCTTGTGAAAGACTCGGCGGAGCCTCGGCAGCTCGTCTGATATCACGGCGTCGACGCCGGGATTCTGAAGGCCGACGGCGTTGAGTATGCCCGAAGCCGATTCGGCTATCCTCGGCCGCTCGTTGCCGAAGCGGGGCTCGAGGGTCGTCCCCTTGAAGGAGAAGGTGCCGAGGCAATTTATATCGTAAAGCTCTGCGAACTCATAGCCGTAGCCGAAGGTCCCGCTCGAGGGGATTATCGGATTGTCGAGCCTGACGCCGCAGAGGGTGACGGCGGTGTTTACCATATAAGGTCCTCCTTGCGCATTACGGGGCCCTCGCGGCAGATGCGCTTAAAGCCCGTTACAGTCCGGCAGGAGCAGCCCATGCAGGCGCCGAAGCCGCAGCCCATGCGGGCTTCGAAGCTGAGCTGGCCCGGCGCCGCCGTAGCCCTGCACATGGCCTTCAACATCGGCTCGGGGCCGCAGGCGTAAAAGTAATCGTGCTCAAGAGCCGCCGCGGCGTCGGTCGCAAAGCCGCGCAGGCCGAAGGACCCGTCCTCGGTGGCGACGACGACCTTCGCCCCGAGGGCGGTAAATTCGTCGGTAAAGAAGACCTCGCTTTCGGTGCGAAAGCCCAGCACGACGGCGACCTTTTTCCCCTTTTCGACAAGCTTTTTTGCGAGCAGATACAGCGGGGCGCAGCCTATGCCCCCGCCGACGAGGACGGGGCGTCCGCCGTCGATATCGGTATCAAAGCCGTTGCCGAGGCCGGTCAGCACGTCGAGGGGAGAGCCTGCGCCGAGCCGCGAGAGCCGCTCGGTACCACGGCCCACCTTTTTGCAGAGGATGGTGATTTTGCCCCCGTTTATATCGCAGACCGATATCGGGCGGCGCAGATAGAGCCCGTCGACCCTGATGTTTATGAACTGCCCGGGGCGCATCGGCTCGCCTTCGCCGCCTGCGAGGACCATTTTGAACACGTCGGCGGTCAGGGGGATATTCTCTTTTACCGTAAGAACAGTCTGTGTCATATCGGCTCCTTGAAGGGCTTTACGAATCTATGGTGGAGACGGTGATGGTGGTCTCCTCGAGCACGTCGAGCAGCACGCGCACCGTGTCGAGCGAGGTAAAGAGGGTGACGTTGTTCTCGGTCGCGCAGCGGCGTATGGCGATGCCGTCGTCGTTGTGCACGCCCGACAGTATCGCGCGGGTGTTGATTATATAGCTGACGTAGCCCGAGCGGATGGAGTCGAGGATTTCCTCGCTGCCCTCGCTTATCTTGCCCTTGACGCGCACCCGTATCCCGTGGGCGCGCAGATAGTTCGCCGTGCCTATCGTGGCCTCGATATTGAAGCCCATGTCGTAGAAGCGGCGAACGAGGGGCAGGGCCTCGTCCTTGTCCTCGTCGGCGAGGGTGACGAGCACCGTGCCGTAGTTCTGCAGGCGCATGCCCGACGCCTGAAGGGCCTTGTACATCGCGCGCGAGAGCTTGTCGTCGTAGCCTATCGCCTCGCCCGTCGACTTCATCTCGGGCGACAGGTAGGCGTCAAGCCCCTTTATTTTATTGAAGGAGAACACCGGCACCTTTACATAGTGGCGCTTCTTCTCCTCGGGGTAGAGGTCGAATATTCCCTGCTCCTTGAGGCTCTTGCCGAGGATGACGTCGGTCGCGATATCGGCCAGCGAGTAGCCGGTCGACTTGCTGAGGAAGGGGACCGTGCGCGACGAGCGGGGGTTTACCTCGATGATGTAGACGTTCTCGTCTCTGTCGACGATGAACTGTATATTGTACAGCCCGACGATGCCTATGCCGAGGCCGAGCTTCTTTGCGTACTGGAGGATTATGCCCTTGACCTTGTTTGAGATGCTGAAGGGGGGATAGACGCTTATCGAGTCGCCCGAGTGGACGCCGGTGCGCTCGACGAGCTCCATTATGCCGGGCACGAAGACGTCGCGCCCGTCGCATATCGCGTCGACCTCGACCTCACGGCCCGAGATATACTTGTCGACAAGGACGGGCTTGTCCTTATCGACCTCGACGGCGGTCTTGAGGTAGTGGCGCAGCATGCTCTCGTTGGCGACTATCTCCATAGCCCTGCCGCCGAGCACGAAGCTGGGCCGTACGAGCACGGGGTAGCCTATCTCGGCTGCGGTCTTCACCCCGTCCTCTATGTTGGTCACGGCGGCGCCGCGGGGCTGAGGTATGTCGAGCTCGAGCAGCAGCTTTTCAAAGCTGTCGCGGTTCTCGGCCCGTTCTATGGCGGCGCAGTCGGTCCCGATGATTTTGACGCCGCGGTCAACGAGGGGCTGGGCGAGATTTATCGCCGTCTGCCCGCCGAGGGAGGCGATGACCCCCTCGGGCTGCTCGAAGTCGATTATAGCCATGACATCCTCGGGGGTGAGGGGCTCGAAATAGAGCTTGTCGGCGGTGGTGTAGTCGGTCGAGACAGTCTCGGGGTTGTTGTTGATGATTATCGATTCAAAGCCGCTGCGCCTTATGGTCTGAACGGCGTGGACGGTGGAATAGTCGAACTCGACGCCCTGACCTATGCGTATCGGCCCCGCGCCGAGGACCACCGCCTTCTTTTTGCCGGTGAGGACAGAGTCATTCTTTCCGCTGTATGACGAGTAGAGGTAGGCGATGTATTTGCCGGTATGGAGGGTGTCGACCATGCGAAAGACGGGCACGATGCCGTTTTTCTTCCTCAGGGCGTAAATATCGGTCTCGGGCACGCCCCAGAGCTGCGAAATGTATTTATCGGAAAAGCCCATGACCTTGGCGGCCTTGAGGACGGCGACGTCCTCCTTTGCCGCGGCGACGGTCTTTTCCATATCGGTGATTTTTTTGAGCGATTCGAGAAAGAGGGAGGTTATGGCCGTCGCCTCGTGCAGCCTTTCCACGCTCACGCCGCGGCGCAGCAGCTCGGCGACGGCGTATATCCCGTCGTCGCGGAAATCGGCTATGTATGAGAAAAGCTCGCCGTCGCTCTTATCGTCGAATTTCGCGAGGCGGAAGTGGCAGGTGCCGGTCTCGAGCGAGCGGACCGACTTTAACATGCATTCCTCGAGGTTGGAGCCGATGCCCATCACCTCGCCCGTCGCCTTCATCTGGGTGCCGAGCAGGTTGGGGGCGGAGGAAAACTTGTCGAAGGGGAAGCGGGGGAACTTTGCCACTATATAGTCGAGCGAGGGCTCTATGGCGGCGGTGCCGCCGGCTACCGGTATCTCGTCGAGGGCCATGCCGACCGCAATCTTTGCCGTCACCCTCGCTATCGGATAGCCCGACGCCTTGGAGGCGAGGGCCGACGAGCGGGACACGCGGGGATTTACCTCGATGAGATAATACTCGTCGCTTTCGGGGTTGAGGGCGAACTGCACGTTGCAGCCGCCGGCTATCTTTAATTCTCTTATTATCTTTATGGCGCTGTCGTTGAGCATTTTGAGCTGGCGCTCATTGAGAGAGAGAATGGGGGCGACGACAATGGAATCGCCCGTGTGCACGCCGACGGGGTCGACGTTCTCCATGCCGCATATCGTTATCGCGCGGTCGTAGGAATCGCGCATGACCTCGAACTCTATCTCCTTATAGCCCTTGACGCTCTTTTCGACGAGGACCTGATGCACCGGCGAGAGCCTGAAGGCGTTGACGCCTATCTCGACCAGCTCCTCCTCGTTGTTTGCAAAGCCGCCGCCCGTGCCGCCGAGGGTGAAGGCGGGGCGCAGCACTACGGGGTAGCCGATGTCGTTTGCGGCCTTTTTTGCCTCCTCGAGGCTGTAGGCTATCTCGGAGGGGATGACCGGCTCGCCTATCGACTGGCACATCTCCTTGAACAGCTCGCGGTCCTCGGCCCGCTCGATGCTTTCGCTCGGCGTGCCGAGCAGCTCGACGCCGCACTCGCGCAGGACGCCCTTCCTCTCGAGCTGCATGGCCATGTTCAGGCCGGTCTGCCCGCCGATGCCGGGAACTATCGCGTCGGGGCGCTCGTAGCGGAGTATCTTTGCTATATACTGAAGGGTCAGGGGCTCCATATAGACCTTGTCGGCTATGGAGGTGTCGGTCATGATGGTCGCGGGGTTGGAGTTGACGAGCACGACCTCGTAGCCCTCCTCCTTGAGGGCGAGACATGCCTGCGTTCCGGCGTAGTCAAACTCCGCGGCCTGCCCGATGACGATGGGGCCCGAGCCGATGATGAGTATCTTTTTCAAATCTGTCCTTTTTGCCATTGATTTACCTCCCGGTCAGTTTTGCTTGTATATTATACGGCCGCCGCGGACCGTCAGCAGGCACCTGCCGCGGACCTCGGCTCCGGCAAAGGGCGTAGCCCTGCCCTTGGACAGGAACTCGTCCGGATTTACCTTATAGCTTTGCTCCATATCCCAGATCGAGAAATCGCCGCGGCCGAAGGGGATATTGAACCGCCGGCGCGGATTTGAGGTCATAAGCTCCACGAGGGTGCCGAGGGATATCATCCCCGTCTCGACGAGGCCGGTATAGAGGCAGGCGAAAGCCGTCTCCAGCCCGACGATGCCGAACGAGCTCTTTTCGAGCCCCCCTGACTTCTCCTCGGCCGAGTGGGGGGCGTGGTCGGTCGCTATCATGTCTATCGTGCCGTCCTTCAGGCCGCCGATAAGGGCCTCGCGGTCCTCGCGGGAGCGGATGGGAGGATTCATCTTGAACCTGCCGTCGTCCTCGAGGCAGGAGTCGTCGAGCAGCAGGTAGTGGGGGGCGGTCTCACAGGTGACGTCGACGCCGTCGGCCTTGGCCCGCCTTATGAGCTCCACGCTCTCTTTTGTCGAGATGTGACACACGTGATACGGGCAGCCGGTCGCTTTGGAGAGGGCTATGTCCCTCTCTATCTGCCTCCACTCGCTCTCGGAGCTGATGCCGACGAGGCCGCGGGCGCGGGCATACTCCCCGTCGTGGACGCAGCCGCCCTTTTTTAGAAGCGAATTATCCTCGCAGTGGGCCGCTATCGGGCGGCCGCACCTTTTTGCCTCCCGCATGGCTTTTATCATCATATCGCTGCTCTGCACGCCGCGCCCGTCGTCGGAAAAGCCGACGACGTCGGGGGACATGGCCTCCATATCGGCGAGGACCTCGCCCTTCTGGCCGCGGGTTATCGCGCCGTAGGGTATGACCTCGACCAGCGCGTCGCGCTTTATTATATCGGTCTCAACGCGCAGGGTCTCGGCACAGTCGGGCACGGGGTCGAGGTTGGGCATGGCGCACACCGTGGTATAGCCCCCGCGGGCCGCCGCCGCGGAGCCGGTCTTTATGCTCTCTTTATAAAAAAATCCCGGCTCGCGAAAATGCACATGCACGTCGCAAAAACCGGGGAACACGGTATATCGGGGGGAATTGAGGGACAAAAGGGCTTTGACATCGTCCCTGCCGAGACATGCGTCGTCGACAGCGGGCGCAATGTCGCTTACAGCGGCGTTGCCGAGGACTTTTCTGCATCGGTCAAAACAAAGCACGGTTTCCCTCCATAATAAAAAAGCTCGTCGCCGTCCGGCCGGAGCCGGGTCTGCGATTGGGCCGTTGATTTTCTTTGTTTCAGCATACTATTGAAGAAAAAATATGTCAATATTCATTTCGTACAAACTTGGGCGCGTTATGCCCGGAAGTTTCTGTTCAGTAGGAAAAATAACCGGCCGGAGCCTCACGCGGCAAAGGGGGCGGACGCTTGACTTTTCATACGCTGTACTGTACATTTTATTTATAACAGACGCCTTCACGGGCCGAAAAACTGAACTTGAAAGGTGGTTTTTCAAATGGCTGAATTCATGAGGGGCATGGTCGTATCTGCTCCCGATCAGATCGGATTGAAGGACGATATCCCCATGCCGGAGCTGAACGATTATGAATGTCTGGTCAAGGTCCACGCCTGCGGCTTCTGCAACGGCACGGATATCCATATTCTTGACGGCTCCTACTCCGAGGCGCAGGGCATGATGCCATACCCCACCGTTATCGGGCATGAGAGCATAGGCGAGATAGTGAGCGTGGGCAGCAAGGTGCGCCACCTGAAGCTCGGCGACCACATCGTCAGGCCCGATACCCCCAAGTGGTACGGCAAATATTCCTGCACCAACGGCACTATGGCGGAGTACGCCAAGGCCGTCGACTGGGATGCCCTCGCCGAGGACGGCTTTGAGGACAAGAGGTCATCGCAGGGCACCTGCATCGTCGTACCGCCCGATATCAGCTATGAGGACGGCGGCGTCGTGCTCTCCCTGCTGGAGTGTCTGAGCTTCGTCGATCAGATAGGCCTTACGGGCGATATGCGCGTGCTCGTTTTCGGCGCGGGACCTATGGGTCTGGGCGTCGCCGCCTATCTGCGCATTTTGGGGGCCGACGTTGTTATCGTCGACGGTATCGACGAGCGCCTTGAATATGCAAGGGAGCGCTTCGACATAAAGCACACCGTCAATTATCTCAAGGAGGACCTCGCCGAGGTCTGCGGTCTTTACAGCTTTGACGCGGCGGTGGATTTCGTCGGCAGGACCAAGCACCTGATAGAGGCCGCGACCTTCCTCAAGGAGAGGGGAATACTCGGCTGCACCGGCGTGCTGCCCACGGGAGACACGCTTATCGACGTATCGAAAATACGTGCAAATACGCGCCTGCATCTTATGATGCTGCCCGCCCACCGCAATCAATATATGGGCCTGCTCTGCGACCTCGTGCGCAGCGGCAAGCTCAGGCTGAAGGATTTTTATTCCCACGTCCTTCCGGTGGAGGAGATAGACGAGTGCATCCGCCTTGTAAAAACAAAGGAATCGCTCAAGGTTGTGCTCACCTTCGATAAATAAGACGGCGGCAGCCGCTGTTTTACAGAGTCTCCGGCAGGACCCCGAAACGGGGTCCTGCCGTTTTGCTTGGGACTTTATTAAAATTCTGAAAAAAATTTTTATACAAGGGGTTGACAGGAGCCGATACGGCCGCTATAATAAAACCTATAAAACACATAGGCAATATATAAATTGAAAAATGCGTTACGGAGATGACAGACTGTGAGCATTATAATATACGCAGGGCGATGTTGAATTGAGGCCCGCGCAGCTTAACAGAAAAGTATAAATCCATATAAATAAAGAGAGGAAGCATAAAAATGAAGGTTTACGCAAGGATAACCGATCTTATAGGAAGGACCCCCCTGCTCGAGCTCGGCAATTACGAGAAGGCGAACGGCCTCGGCGCAAAGCTGTACGCCAAGCTGGAATATTTCAATCCGGCGGGCAGCGTAAAGGACAGGATAGCGAGGGCCATGATAGACGACGCCGAAAAGAGCGGCGCTCTCAAGCCCGGCGCTGTCATAATCGAGCCGACCAGCGGCAACACCGGCATCGGCCTTGCGGCGGTCGCGGCGTCGAGGGGATATAAGGTGATACTCACCATGCCCGAGACCATGAGCGTCGAGAGGCGCAACCTGCTCAAGGCCTACGGCGCACAGCTCGTGCTGACCGACGGCGCAAAGGGCATGAAGGGGGCTATCGAAAAGGCGCAGGAGCTCGCGGGGACCACCCCGGGTGGCTTCATACCCAGCCAGTTCACCAACCCCGCCAACCCCGCCGCCCACCTCGCCTCGACCGGACCCGAGATATGGGACGACACCGACGGCAAGGTCGACATATTCGTAGCCGGCGTCGGCACCGGCGGCACGATAAGCGGCGTCGGCAAATACCTCAAGTCCAAAAACCCGAATGTAAAGGTCGTAGCCGTAGAGCCGGCGGGCTCGCCCGTGCTGTCCAAGGGCACGGCGGGGCCCCACAAGATACAGGGCATAGGAGCGGGCTTTGTGCCAGACACCCTCGACACCGGCATATACGATGAGATAATCCCCGTAGAGAACGAGGACGCCTTTGCCGCCGGCAGGACCCTTGCGCGCAGCGAGGGGCTGCTTGTGGGTATATCCTCGGGAGCTGCGGTGCACGCTGCGGCCGTGCTCGCAAAGCGCCCCGAGAACGCGGGCAAGATAATAGTCGCCCTGCTGCCCGACACGGGCGAGAGATACCTCTCGACCCCAATGTTCGCCGAATAAGGCGGCGCTGAGAAACGAAACGGCAAAAAACGGGCGCGCCTGATTTTTCGGCGCGCCCGGATACCGGCTGATATTCAAGCTATATGCTGTAATCGTTTTCGTATAATTCCCTCTGGCGCTCGAGTATGTCGGCGAGGGTTATCCCGTCGAGATATTCGTTTATCACCCGCGACAGGCCCTGCCATATCGGAAGGGTGGGGCACTGGGCGCTGCGGGAGCACTCGATGGGGTCCTGATCGACGCAGTCGACCGGTGAGAGCGACCCCTCGGTCAGGCGCAGTATCTCGCCGACGGTGCACTTTTCGGGCGGCCGCGCGAGCATGTATCCGCCCTGCGAGCCGCGGTTGGTCTTGAGCAGGTCGGTGTTGTTGAACAGGGGGATTATCTGCTCGAGATATTTCTTCGAAACCTCCTGCCGCTCGGCTATCTCCTTCAAAGAGATATATCCGCTGCCGCGGTGCTCGGCCAGATCTATGAGCATACGCAGAGCGTAGCGGCCCTTGGTGGATATTTTCATTGCAGTTCACCTCGACTTATAAGGCTATATTACTACAAATCCGATAGGAATTCAAGCGCCGTGTCCCAAAAGACGGCATGTCGGCGCAGACCTCCGCCGCGGGGCGCGCCGCGGCACGGAAAAAGCGGTGGAGTGAAAAACATGAAAAAGATTTTTGAAAGCCTCCTTCGTCAGAATTTCAGAAAAGGGCGAATGTGAGCGGATGCGGCGCCTTCAGCGCCCCGTCCCGATACCGTGAGAGTAAAATTCCGACAAAAGAAAGAGGTATAAAAATGAGCAGCTATAAATTCGAGACCCTTCAGCTCCATGTAGGTCAGGAGCAGGCCGACCCCGCGACCGATTCGAGGGCGGTGCCCATATATCAGACCACATCCTATGTGTTTCACAATTCCGCCCACGCGGCGGCCCGCTTCGGCCTCGCCGACGCCGGCAACATCTACGGCAGGCTGACCAACTCGACGCAGGACGTGCTTGAAAAGCGCGTCGCCGCACTCGAGGGGGGCGTCGCCGCCCTCGCCCTCGCGTCGGGCGCCGCCGCCATAACCTACGCTCTCGAGGCCCTCGCCCAGAAGGGCGGGCACATTGTCGCCCAGAAGACGATATACGGCGGCAGCTACAACCTGCTCTCCCACACGCTGCCCAATTTCGGGATAGAAACCACCTTCGTCGACATACATAACCTCGACGAGGTAAGGGCCGCCGTAAGACCCGAGACGAGGGCGGTATTCATCGAAACCCTCGGCAACCCCAACAGCGACATACCCGACATCGAGGCGATAGCCGGGATTGCCCATTCAAACGGCATCCCTGTCGTTATCGACAACACCTTCGGCACGCCCTATCTTATCCGCCCGATAGAGCACGGGGCCGACATAGTGGTCCACTCGGCCACCAAGTTCCTCGGCGGGCACGGCACGACGCTGGGCGGCATAATCGTCGATTCGGGCAAATTCGACTGGAAGGCGAGCGGAAACTACGCCCCCATAGCCGAGCCCAACCCCAGCTACCACGGCGTATCCTTTGCCGACGCGGTCGGTCCCGCGGCCTTTGTGACCTATATAAGGGCTATCCTGCTGCGCGATACCGGCGCCGCCATATCCCCCTTCAACGCCTTTTTGCTCCTGCAGGGGATAGAGACCCTGTCGCTGCGCCTCGAGCGCCACGCCGAGAACACGAAAAAGGTGGTCGAATATCTGTCGAAGCACCCGCAGGTGGAGAAGATAAACCATCCCTCCCTGCCGGGGCACCCGCAGAACTCGCTGTATAAGAGGTATTTCCCCAGCGGCGGCGGCTCGATATTCACCTTCGACATAAAGGGAGGGCAGAAGGAGGCCCACGCCTTTATAGACGCGCTTGAGATATTCTCGCTGCTTGCCAACGTGGCCGACGTAAAATCCCTCGTCATCCATCCGGCGACCACCACCCACTCCCAGCTGTCGGCCGAGGAGCTTGAGAGCAGCGATATCCATCCGAACACCATCCGCCTCTCCATAGGCACCGAGCACATCGACGACATTATAGCCGACCTTGAAAAGGGCTTTGCCGCCGCAAAATAAAAAGATTAAGGGGCTACGGCGCGTGCTGCGCGCGCCGTAGCCCCTTTGCCGCTTCAGGCCGCCGCCATGCTCCGGCGGCTGAAAAACGCTGTTGACAACGGCCTTGCGCCGATGTTAATATATCCCTGTAAAGCCCTTTGAAAAAGGGATAAAAGGGCGCAGAAAAATCAAATACTCGGATGACGGGGTCGGGAGATACCGCTCAGGCGGAGCCGAAGGGGCCGCAATAACTCTCAGGCAAAAGGACCGGCCCTTGACGAAACTCGGGAGAGCGCGTTTGCGCACCGAAGAAGTAATCCGCGGCAAGGCGCGGCGGGGAAGCTTTCAGGTTCCACACAGAGGCACAAAGCATACTTGTTTTGTGCCTTTTTTTATACCAAAACGGGTAAGGGAGAGAGGACAATGGCAGAGACTACGGGCTTGAAAACACCGCTTTATGACGTCCATGTCGAGGAGGGGGGGAAGATTGTCCCCTTTGCGGGGTACCTTCTGCCCGTCCAGTACGGGACGGGGGTCATAAAGGAGCACATGGCGGTGCGGGAAAAATGCGGGATGTTCGACGTGTCGCACATGGGGGAGATACGCATAACGGGAGAAAGCGCCCTGCGTTCGCTCAATCACATCATGACCAACGATTTTACCGGCATGAAGCCGGGCAAGGCCCGCTATACCGTGATGTGCAATGAAAAGGGCGGCTGCATCGACGACCTTATCATATACAAGTTCGCCGACGACGACTATCTCGCCGTGGTCAACGCCGCCAACAAGGATAAGGACTACGCTCATATAGCGAAAAACGTCCTGCCCGGCACGACGGCGGAAAACCTGTCCGACGATCTGGCCGAAATCGCCCTTCAGGGGCCCGCGGCGCCCGGGATAATGGCGCGCCTTCTGCCCGACGAGAGCATCCCGAAGGGCTACTACACGGCGATAAGGTCCGTACAGATAGACGGTATTGACTGCATGATTTCCCGCACGGGCTACACAGGCGAGCTGGGCTACGAGATATACACGGCGAACGAAAACGCCGTAAGGCTGTGGAAAATTCTGCGCAGGGAGGGCGAGCCGTTCGGTCTTATCCCCTGCGGCCTCGGCGCGAGGGATACCCTCCGCCTCGAAGCCGGCATGCCCCTCTACGGCCACGAGATGAACGAGGAGATCAGCCCCATAGAGGCCGGCCTCGGCTTTGCGGTCAAGCTCGACAAGGCGGAGTTTATCGGCAGGGATGCGCTTGCGGCGATGGGCGAGCCGAAGCGCGTGCGCGTCGGCCTCGAGGTCACCGGCCGCGGCGTCGTGCGCGAGCATGAGGAGCTTTTTTCGGGCGGCGAAAATGTCGGCCATACGACGTCGGGCACCCACTGCCCCTATATAGGCAGGCCGGTCGCTATGGCCCTTGTCGACAGGCGCTTTGCCGCCGAGGGCGCCGAGCTGGAGGCCGACGTGCGGGGCAGAAGGGTCGCGTGCAGGGTCGTGCCCTATGTGTTTTATAAGAGGAAGTAAAACAGGAGCAAAATAAATATAATTTCTGGAGGAGATAAAATGAGCAGCTTTCCCGAGGAACTGAGGTACACCAAATCCCACGAATGGGTAAAAAAGGAGGATGGGCTGTATACCGTCGGTCTGACGGATTTTGCCCAGCAGGAGCTCGGCGACGTGGTATTCGTCAATCTGCCCGAGAAGGGTGATTTAGTCACGGCGGGAGCCGTCTTTGCCGACGTTGAATCGGTCAAGGCGGTGGCCGACGTCTTTTCGCCCGTCAGCGGCACGGTGGCCGAGGTCAACGAGGCGCTGCTGGACGACTGCTCGCCGGTGAACGACTCCCCGTACGAGGCGTGGCTGATAAAGGTATCGGACGTGAGCGATACGGCCGAGCTGCTGGACGCGGACGCCTACAAGGCGCACTGCGAGGCTGAAAAGGAGCAGTAATATGGGCAATTACATTCCATCGACGGGGGACGAGCGGCGTCAGATGCTCGAGGCTGTCGGTCTTGAGGACTCCGACGGGCTGTTTTCCTCCATACCGGCCGAGGTGCGCATAAAGGGGCTCGACCTGCCCGAGGGGCTGAGCGAGCTCGAGGTGGTGAAAAAGGTCGGGGAGCTTGCGGGCAGGAACACCGTCTTTACTTCGGTCTTCCGCGGCGCCGGGGCCTACCGCCACTATATCCCCGCGATAGTGGGGACAATCACCTCAAAGGAGGAGTTTCTGACCGCCTACACCCCCTATCAGGCCGAGATAAGCCAGGGGGTGCTCCAGTCGATTTTTGAATATCAGACCCAGATATGCGAGCTGACCGGCATGGAGGTATCCAACGCCTCGGTATATGACGGGGCGGTGGCCGCAGCCGAAGGGGTGCTGATGAACGTCGACGGACGCAGGAAAAAGAGGGTCCTTATATCGGCCGCGGCCAATCCCGACGTCGTGACGGTGGTCAGGACCTACTGCGCGTCGAGAAACGTACCGGTCACGGTAATCCCCTCAAAGGGGCACGCGACCGATATCGACGCGCTCGCCGACGCGCTTGACGGCGAGACGGCGTCGGTCTATGTGCAGAGCCCCAACTATTTCGGCATAATAGAGGATATGGATAAAATCGTCGCCCTCTCGCACGGGGCGGGGGCGAGGGTCGTCATGGGGGTCAACCCCATCTCCCTCGGGATATTGAAGACCCCCGCCGAATACGGCGCCGACGTCGCCTGCGGCGAGGGGCAGCCCCTCGGCCTGCCGATGAGCTTCGGCGGCCCGTATCTCGGCTTTATGGCGACGACGAAGGAGCTGATGAGGAAGCTGCCCGGGCGCATCGTCGGCGAGACGGCCGACAGCGAGGGCAGGCGCTGCTTTGTGCTGACCCTCCAGGCGAGAGAGCAGCACATAAGGCGTGAAAAGGCCTCGTCCAATATATGCTCGAACGAGGCGCTTTGCGCCATGACGGCGTCGGTATACCTCGCCGCCGTCGGCCCCGAGGGGCTCAGGCGGACGGCCGAGAGCTGCGCCGCCAACGCCCACTATCTCGCAGGCAGGCTCGCCGGGCTCGAGGGCTTCGAGCTCGTCGAGAAGAGGGAATTCTTCCATGAGTTTCTCATGAGCTGCCCGATTGAGCCCGAGCTGCTCTGCGACAGGCTCGCCGGGCACGGAATACTTGCGGGGCTGCCCGTCGAGGGCGGGCTGCTCTGGTGCGCGACCGAGCTCAACGGCAGGGACGAAATCGACAGGCTCGTCGGGCTCGTCGCCGAGACGGTAAAGGAGGTGGGCTGAGATGAAGCTTTTGTTCGAAAGGTCCCGAACGGGCAGGGGTCAGACCCTTCTGCCAAAATGCGACGTCGAGCCCTACGTCTTTGACGGCGCCCTTTTGAGGGCTGAGCCGCCGCGGCTGCCCGAGCTGTCGGAGGTGGACCTCGACCGGCACTATACCGAGCTGTCCCGCGAGACATACGGCGTAAACACCGGCTTTTACCCCCTCGGCTCATGCACGATGAAATACAATCCCCGCGTAAACGAGAGCATGGCCGCTCTGAACGGCTTTACCTCTCTTCATCCTCTCCAGCCGGAGAGCACCGCGCAGGGCGCGCTCAAGGTGCTGTACGACGCCGAGAAATTCATCGGCGAGATAACCGGCATGGACGCCATGACCATGCAGCCGGCCGCGGGGGCCCACGGCGAGTATACCGGCCTGCTGCTGATAAGATGCTGCCTTGAGGAACGGGGAGAGCTCGAGCGGCGCACCAAGATAATCGTGCCCGACTCGGCTCACGGCACCAATCCGGCATCGGCCGCGATGGCGGGCTTTACGGTGGTGTCCATCCCCTCAAACGAGCAGGGCGGCGTCGACCTCGACGCGCTGCGGGCCGCGGTCGGCCCGGACACGGCGGGGCTGATGCTGACCAATCCCAACACGCTGGGCCTGTTCGACCCCAATATACTTGAGATAACCGAAACGGTGCACGCGGCGGGCGGCCTTTGCTATTATGACGGTGCCAACCTCAACGCGGTAATGGGGCACGCCCGTCCGGGCGACATGGGCTTCGACTGTGTGCACGTCAATCTGCACAAGACCTTTTCCACCCCTCACGGCGGTGGCGGCCCGGGCTCCGGCCCCGTGGGCTGCAAGGCCTTCCTTGCAAAATATCTGCCCTCCCCCCGCGTAAGGGAGGAAAACGGCGTGTACTCCCTCTTTGAGCCCGAGAGCTCCATGGGCAAGGTACGCGGCTTTTACGGCAATTTTCTCGTGGTGGTCAAGGCCCTTACTTATATACTCACCCTCGGCAGGGAGGGGATACCCGAGGCCTCGGCCGGGGCGGTGCTCAACGCCAACTATATGCTGCACCGCTTAAAGGAGTATTACCATATCCCCTATCCGCAGATGTGCATGCACGAGTTCGTCATTGACGTCGGCCCCCTCAAGGCCGAGACGGGGGCGTCGGCCATGGATGTGGCAAAGCGCTTTATCGACTTCGGCTTTCATCCGCCGACGATGTATTTCCCCCTTATTGTGCATGAGGCGCTGATGATAGAGCCCACCGAGACCGAGTCCCGCGAGACGCTGGACGCCGCCTGCGACGCGCTGATCGAGATATTCAACGAGGCGCACGGCGCGCCGGATAAGCTCCGCGCCGCCCCGCTGACCCGCTCCGTCGGGCGCCCCGACGACGTAAAGGCGGCCCGCAGCCCCGTTCTGCGGTATGAATTTGAAAAGGCTGCCTCCGCTGCGGAGGAATAAAAGAGCACAAGAGAAAAACAGGCGCTCGCGCGACGAAGTCGCGCGAGCGCCTGTTTTTTTATGAAGCTCTGAGAGAACTTTCCGGATAATAGTACAAAAAGGAGAACGGCCCGCCGCGCAGTCTGCCGGATGCTCTGAAAAACGGGCCGCATCAGGGCCAATAGGCCGCAAAGGCGCTACATCCGCCCTTGCGGCGGGACGGCGTCAATCGCACCTGCTGCATCTTACGGCAAGCCGTGAAGCGCCCGATACGGTGCAGGTGAACAGGGTCAGATCCCAGCTTCCCGATACCATATCCTCGACCTGCCACGCCAGCAGGGTCTCCGCGCACTCGACGGTATAGGTCAGCACCTCGCCGGAGGCTGTCAGCAATAAAACCTCGTCGCCCGAAGACAGGCGGCTCAGCGGGCCGAAATGGGTTTTGTAGCTGTGCCCCGCTATCACCAGATCGGATTGCTCCGGCGAGCCGCAATAGCGGCAGGGGGACTGCTTGAGGCCGCTCTCGCTGTACGTCTCCTGCACGGGAAGCTCCAGCCCGAGCGAGGGGACGGACAGTATGCCGATATACCGTTTTCCGTCGATTTCGACGACGTCCGCCGCGGCAGTCAGAGGCTGAGGCTCCACGCCCTGCGCCGTCTGCATGTCGGTCCGCAGAGGCACGGCACAGGCCGGACCCGATGAAGCTGTGCTCTGCGCCGCGCAGTCAAGGGCGCTGCGGAGCCTGTCGGCGGTATCCGCCGCGGATATTCCCGCCCTGATTGATTCCATATAATTATGAGCGAGCAGGGAAAAGGCGGCGGCGAGCATAAGAAGACCTATTGCCGAGATTACAACGGATACGGAGCGCCTGTCAATTATGTTCGCCATTGTCGTCTGCCCTCTTTCGAATGGCCCGTGCCAGAAATATCAGAAAGGTCCCGCCGAGCGCCAAGACAGGAACGGGCCACCAGAGCTGCCCCGTATTCGGCAGGAGCGGGCCGCCCGCCCCGCCCGACGAACCGTCGTTCCCCGGGGGCTCGGAATCGCCCGAAGGGCTTGACGGATCGGGTCCGTCGGAAAAGTACAGGGGATCCGCAGGCTTGGGCGGGTCGGGCTTCTCACCCGATGGGTCGTTCGGGTCGGCCGGTGGGTCGGCCGGGGGGACAGCCGGTGGGACGGCCGGTGGGGGATCGGGAGGATCGGGGCCATCCGACGGCTCAGGCTCGTGTACTGTTTTGGGTAAGGCGGTCACATGGCCCGAATATATGCCCTCTGCCGCGGAATAATGCGGCAGCGCGAGCAGAAAGGGCGAAAAGGCCCTATACCCTGCGGCGGCCCTTGTCTGAACGACCAGATACAGCCCCGCGGGCAGGGAGGTGAATTTTACCTTGCCCTCCGCGTCGATCGGCTTTTCGATCCCCGCGACGGAGTTCCGCCTTGTGTAGGCGGCGAGCGGACCGGCGCTTGCCTCGCTGTCAATATCTGCGGCGGAGATGCCGCAGGCGGCATACGCGTCGGTAAGGCTCCACGAAGGGGTCGCGCCCGTCAAATCCCAGTCAGCCGCCTTATGGATCGAAACGCTTCCGCCGGGGACGCTTACCCCTGCGGAGTCCTTCATCACAAGGCTCAGAGAGCATGTGAGGCTGAGGTCCGGAGCAGGGGGAGCGGCATTTATAAGCGCAGGAAAGCAAAGCTGCAAAAAAAGCGCTGTAAGCATGCAAGCTAAAAATCTTCTTTTCCTGTTGTCCGAGGCTCCCAAATGCTCTCACCTTCTTCCCGGGGGGACTTAGCAAGTCCGAGCTTTTTTCGGACTTTATTTCTTGCCGCTTTGCGATTCGTGTCGATTATCAGCCACAAAAACCATGCAAGGAGGAGCGGAGCCGCAAAAATCGGGGCGACAATGACCCTGTCCAGAATAAGAGCGTCCGCGTTGACACGGATCGCCGCGGTATTCCTGTTTTCGACGCGGCGTCCGCGGACCAGCAGCCTGTGGGAATTGACCCCGTAGGGCGTGCAGGTCACGAGGGTGCACAGGTCGGCGCCCTGCTCGATTGCAAGGGCGCTTACATCGGAGGGCAGAACGATCGACGACCGGTCCACCTCGTAGGTCAGCACCTCGTTGAGGGTGCGGATGACGAATATGTCGCCCGCCGCCAGCTTATCAAGGTCGGTAAAAATCTTTGCCGAAGGCAGACCGCGGTGGCCGGAAAGCACACAGTGGCTTCCCTCGCCGCCGATGGGAAGGGAGGTGCCCGCAATGTGCCCGACGGCGATCTGCAGCACGGAATCATCCGTTCCGTGGTAGATGGGCAGGCTACATCCGATGCTTTCTATCTCGATATAGCCGATAATGCCCGAATCGTCGATGTTCAGCGTCGAATAGTACCGCTCAAGCTCCTGTCCGGAAATAAAGAAATTCTGTCCCGTTGCGGCAAGGCTCCTGTTGTACGCCTCCGCCTCCCGCATAAGGCGCGTATAGCTTTGGGCATCCGCTCTTGCCACGGACTGCACATATCCCGCTATGGCCCTCGACCGGTGAAGCGAATTCCAATAGTCGCTGACCGAAGGGTACAGGAGCAGCCCGCTTCCGACAAAAAGAAGGATGACCAGAAGTATCGTTGACCGGTGTTTAATCATGGTTAAGGACGGATTATTCCTCCTTCATACAGCGGATATATCGGATCAAGCGGACGAACAGAACGGCTCCGAAGACGGGGACACGTCGCAGACTTCGCCGGAGGAAACGCCCGAGGACGCCCAAGCCCTGTCTGACGAGGTCTTCGATAAGGAGGGGTCCCCGGAAGCTTCCCCCTCTCAAGAGGGTCATCTCTTCCTTTTGGTTGATATATCTTCCTGCCGGTCCTGTAAAAAAGCCGTAGCTCCCCGCCTGATGAAATACGCGAGCATATACGGTATACGCGTCCGTGGCTCGCTGTCGGCGTGTCTCCGCGTTTCGCGGGCCGAGAGGAGCTTCGGCTCCTGCGGGCGTATTGCGGAGCTCTTTTTCTGTGCGGCGAGCTCTGATAAAAGCTGCTCTTTTGCCTTTAGGGCCTGTTCATATTGCTCCTTAAGCTCGCTCATGGCCTGCTCCAGACGCTCTGTCTGCCTTGCCTGCTCAAGCATGAGGACAAGCAGGTCTCTTCTGCCGAGCCTTCGCAGATCCTTTTGTGTCAGTTCTTCTATTTTGGGCATGTTCGGGGCCTCCGCTCTGACAGACTGATTTCTTTCCTTATAATTATCTGCACAATTATAGCAATTGCCCGCTAACATAAGACAAACAAAAAAGCGCCGCAGGGCGCCTGTTTTGAAAGAATATAAGGCGGGCTTCCGCTGAGCGGAGCCCGCCGTGGTCCGAGTGAAATTATAGGACTTACAAAAGAAAGAGTGCTCTTACGGATTGTTTAAAATCCCGTAAGAACACTCTGACTGGTCCGAGTGACTGGTTTCGAACCAGCGGCCTCGTGGTCCCAAAGGCGTTCGAACCTGGTGTTACATGTGCATGAAAACCATTTGACCCTTTCCGCTCCGGAAAACCTGCTCTCCGGCGCTCTTTTCTCCGGTGTTTCCACGTCCTCCAAAGGCGGTTGTGGTCAAACATGTGGTCGTAGAAAAACACTCCCGTGGTGGCGGCAGATTCGCCGCTCCCCGGGAGCGTTGCTTTAATGCTCTTCGTGTATGTATCGGACGTCTAGCAGATAGCTGAGCAGCCCTTCAATCTGTCCCCGCATCCGCATATCGGGGACGGCGAGATACTGGAAATAGCACTGGTCGATCAGATAATACTTTGCCGCCGCCATCGTATCGATATACTTTTGCTCCGGGTCATCAATCAGGTATTTTTTCAGCCGTGCATTGGATTCGGGCCCCATCAGATGATTTGTGTAAAGACGCCGCCGGAGATTCTTCGTTCTGCCAACGTACAGGCAGGCGCCGTCTACCTTATCAAAGATGGCGTACACCACCGGAAGCCGATCCTCCAGATCCGACGGTTTCAGCCCGTCAAAATCGTACCGCTTGCTGTCCAGCAGCTCCTCGACGATCCTCCGCGCCTCCGCAAGTCGATCCACGTATTCGTCCATTGCCTACACCTCCAAATGTTTTTGTGAGTGTAGCTCTCTTCCGCCGGAAAGTCAAGGCCGTTTCGGATATTTCACCGCTCGTTTTTTGCGTCGCAGTAGACAAAGAAATACGGCGTGCGAGCGTGACCTCTGCCTGGGTTCATTTTTGCCCAAGCGACAACCATAGTCGGCAAAACGAAAAATGATGAAATCGCAGGATTTTTGCTGAATACGGTTGAGAAATCAGGAAAGATGTGGTATAATACAAAATCATATATATTGCGGGGGTGAAGCCAATGGCCGCAAGTTATAAAAAGCTCTTCAAGCTTCTGATCGACCGGGAAATGAAGAAAAAGGAATTGGCAGAAGCGGCGGGCGTAAGCATAGCCACCATCACGAAAATGGGCAAAGACGGCGCCGTCGTTTCCAGTGATGTGCTGGTCAAGATCTGTACCGCTTTGGGCTGCACGATGGACGACATCGTCGAAATCGTCCCGGATCATCAAGACTGACGCCGGAGCGGCAAAAAGAAGAAAGGGCATGAGGCCATGTCAACAAGCTATTACTTATATACCGAAGCCTATATCGATAACAAATGGGTCTGTATCAATCCCGGCTTTGATAAGGAAGGGAAACGGCGCCTTGCGATGACGTATGAGAGCGGATCAAGGAGCTATTTCGGCCAGACCGCAGATAAGCTCGAGGAAATCGGCGAGGCTTTGCGATTCGAAGATTTGTCGGCTGAATTGCAGGAGTACTACGAGAACTTCCGGAATAGTGAGTTCATAAGAATCCTGTCCGCAGAGGTCGACGCCATGCGAGGCTGCTTGCCGTCGGGACAAGCCCACGAGCGCCATGGAATCGTATTAAAGGACTCCGTGTTCGCCTATGAATCCGGCGATGTTGAGGATCTCTATGAATCGATTACCCCGGAAGAATATGTAAAGCAGGACGATGTAGGAAAACAGCTCTATCAGTACTACGAGTGGGACAATCCCATGGGCTGGTTCGTGCATTTCAAAGAGATTCTAGAGCACGTATACTGGCAGATCCATGATTGGCAGAATGTTTACGGAGATGAAACAATCAACAAGTGCCGTGTGGTTGCGCTGGTGTTCTGAGCGACCGTGCGAGGATGGCACAGATCGTCCGGGTTTGGTTTATGAAATGAAAAAAGGAGTGGTTGTATGAACCCTTATATCGACATGTTTAACTATCAGTATATCCAACAGCAGGCACAGCAGCACCACATCAGCCAAGTGTTGGAGGTTCAAAAATGTGCGAAAGCTTTACATGATTTTCTTGACGGTATTGACAAAATCGAGCCTAACTATCAGCAAGCAGCAAGTGCGGAATTTTGCTCCATTTTGCTTGACTACTTCAGAAAACACAGCTAATTCGATACCAAATAAGCGATGAAGAAAATGAGATCAATAGCATACAACAAGCTTGTCCGGGATCGGATTCCGGAGATCATAGAATCTTCCGGGAAAACATGTTCAACGGAGATCCTTTCTCCAGAAGACTATCTTCGTATGATTGATGCCAAGCTGGATGAAGAACTGGCAGAATACCATAAGGATCAGAATATTGAAGAATTGGCTGATCTGCTGGAAGTAATCCATGCAGCTGCGATAGCACGCGGTTATACATTGGAGGGTCTTGAACAGATACGTGCAGAAAAGGCTGCCAAGCGAGGCGCCTTTGAAAAGCGTATTCTCCTGAAAGAAGTATACGAGGACTGAGGTGAGCAACCATGCCTGAATACAGATCAGCCTCCGGCAGCGCGGCCGAGGATCTGTTCATAGACCTTTTCGCGGATACCTTCGGGGCAGAAAAAGCCGGGTATCTGTATTCACAGTACCCGTTTTACGACATTTATCAGAATGCCCGCTTTGCCGACTTCGTGCTGGAAAGCGGGGCGACCCGCGTTGCTATCGAGATCGACGACGAGGCTTCCCATAACCCACGCCTGGTGTCGCAAGACAAGTTCTATGATGATCTGCTGAAACAGAACAGCATGATCCGCCTGGGCTGGGACGTGTACCGCTGGGCGGTCCGCCAGATGCAGAAGCAGCCGGAGACCGTGAAGGACGAACTGCGGGTATTTCTCGGCAGCGATCCGCGTTTCAAGGAAATCGAGGACTATCTTCCCACTCAGCAAGGGCGGGCGCTGAAAGCAGATCAGCTGGAGCTGCGGGAATACCAGCAGGAAGCGCTGGATTCACTGGCAACCATGCGGCAGAACCGTGAGACCATCGCTCTGCTCTACCACGCCACCGGAACCGGCAAGACCGTCACGGCAGTCATGGACGCGAAGCGTTGCGGCGGCCGGGTGCTGTTCGTAGCGCACACGATGGAGCTGGTCAACCAGGCCTACAATACCTTCCGCGACCTGTGGCCGGAGGTGACGGTCGGCAAGTTCGCTGACAATCTCAAGGAGCCAGACGACCATGTGGTATGCGGCAGCATTCAAAGTGTGGCGTTGAATCTGGATCAGTTCCGGGAGGACGCCTTCGACTATCTGATCATCGACGAGGCACACCATGCCTCCGCGGATACATATCAGAAGGTACTGACCTATTTCAAACCGCAGTTCACGTTGGGGCTCACAGCCACGCCAGAGCGGGCGGACGATATCAACATCCTGGACATTTTCAAGAATACGGCACACAAGCTGGACATCCAGACCGCTGTGGAGATCGGGGCGCTGGTGCCGGTCCGCTGCATCCGCATCCACACGAACATCGACATGACCAAGGTGCGCTTCAACAGCGTTCAGTATAACATCCGTGATCTGGATGTGAAGATCTGCGTGACCGAGCGCAATCAGCTGATCGTTGATACCTGGCTGGACTATGTGAAGGGCAAGCGTACCGTTGTGTTCTGTGCCTCAGTGAAGCACGCCGAACAGATCGCGGAGCTGTTCCGGGCAGCGGGCGTTGCCGCAATCGCAGTATCTGGGAGTATGAAAACCTCCGAGCGCAACGAGCAGCTTGCCAAGTTTGCCGGCGGCGAGATCAAGGTGCTCTGCGCCTGCGATCTATTGAATGAAGGCTGGGACTGCCCGCAGACGGAAGTGCTGTTCATGGCGCGTCCCACCATGTCGAAGGTGCTGTATACGCAGCAGCTTGGCCGCGGCATGCGCACGGCGGAGGGCAAAGATCATTTGATGGTCTTTGACTTCGTGGACAACGCCAGCCAGTACAATATGCCCTATTCGCTCCACCGCCTGTTTAAACTGAACGAGTATCACGCGGGCGGCACGGTTGTCGGCAAGAAGGGCCAGCGCGAGGCCGAGGACGATCTGTATCGCAAGGGTGAAAAGCCGGACGCCATCATCGACTATCCTGTGGATGCCACCGATTATGAGTTGGTGGACATCTTCAACTGGCAGGAAGAGGCCGCCGGGATGATCTCACAGATGGAGTTCGTGCGCCGAGTGGATGTGCAGACCGAGACCATCGAGCGCTATGTGCGAGAAGGAAAGCTGGTGCCGGATCTGATTGTGCCCATGAGCGAGCACCGCACTTTCAAGTATTTCAAAGAGGAAACCCTGCAGGCCTATGCCGAGCAGTATGGCTGGAAGCTCATCGACGACAGCAACCGAAAGCAGCTGTTCATGGAAATGGTCGAGCAGATGGATATGAGTTATTCCTATAAACCGGTGCTGCTGAAAGCGATCCTGACCTATGCGGATGCCGCCGGGCGGGTGAAGATCAGTGATATCGTTGCCTATTTCCGCAGCTTCTATGAAGCCCGCCGCGCTGCCGGCCTGAAGGTTGAGAAGGCCAACAGCATCTTTGCCAAGGGCGGATACACCGACAAGGAAGCCGAGCGAAACATTCTCTCCAATCCCTTCAAACGCTTCGAGGACATGAATATGATGCGCCATACCAAAACCCTGGGCATCATCGAAGTGGACGGAACGGTGTGGAAAAAGTTAAGTTCAGGGGAGAAGGTGCAAATTGAAAAGATTTGCGACCAAAAGATAGAAGAATACTATAACCGCTGAGTCAACCGCTGAGTCGGGACTGTTTTCCAAAGAAATGAACGGAGGGCCAGCATGCTTCACGACGGATTATATGAGCAGGTAATCAATAAAGGACTGGACAGCGAGCTTGCCAGCGCGGACAAACTCAGTCAAACTGCGCCCATTGATACTGCCGAAGCGTCCAAAGTGCTGGCAAAGTATGTGGCCGAAGTGGTGGAGCGCGGGCTGGACAATCTCCGAGATAATGGCGGAGATATAAATGCCCAGGTCGCGCTGGCCAACCAGATTATCACCACGATCCAGGCAGAAACAAAAGAAGCTGACTTTGACTCGCTCTCGGTTGCAGAGCGGGCGGAGCAGCTTCTTGCGCTTTTTGACCGGCAAAACAGCATCTGGGCGTTGGATGAAAAGGCACAGGTTGTCCGCCCGGAGACCTCTATCGCACAGTCCAGCCTGTTCACCGGTGCAGTTCACGAGCCGCAGATGTACACGGAACTCAAAAAGGAGATCGTGTCATGTGATCGAATCGACATGCTGGTTTCCTTCATCAAATGGAGCGGCCTGCGTCTCATCATGGACGAGCTGACTGCCTTTACTCAAAACGGCGGTGAGCTGCGGATCATCACAACCTCTTACATGGGCGCGACAGATGTGAAGGCAATCGAGGAGCTACGCAAGCTCCCCAATACACAGATCAAAGTCAGCTACAACACGAAGATCACTCGCCTCCATGCGAAGGCGTATATCTTCTACCGTGACACCGGCTTCACGACTGTCTATGTTGGCTCCTCCAACCTCTCCAATGCCGCCCTGACCAGCGGACTGGAGTGGAACACAAAGATCACAAAAAAGGATCTGCCGGAGACCATCGACAAGGTGGCGGCGACTTTCGAGTTTTACTGGAACGACAAAGAGTTCGAATACTACGATGAGGGGCAGCGGGAACGTCTTGCCTGCGCACTGCAGGCAGAGAAGTATTTCGACAGCAACAACGACGAGATCTTCAATATGGAGATCCGGCCGTACTCTTATCAACAGGAGATTCTGGATAAGCTGGAGGCGGAACGCACCGTCCGCGGTTATACCCGTAATCTTGTGGTTGCCGCAACCGGCACGGGCAAGACGGTCATTTCTGTGCTGGACTATAAGGCGTTTCAGAAAAAGAATCCCGGCAAGCCTTGCCGTTTGCTGTTTGTTGCCCACCGAGAAGAGATACTCAAGCAGAGCCTGTACACTTTCCGGGCTGTGCTGAGAGACGCCAATTTCGGCGATATGTTCGTTGGGGGCTACCGGCCGGACAGCATTGATCATCTGTTCATGTCCATCCAGACCTTTAACAGCCAGGACTTTACGGCAAAGACCTCGCCGGATTTCTATGATTACATCATCGTGGACGAATTCCACCATGCGGCGGCACCCACTTACCAGAAGCTGCTGGAATACTACCAGCCGAAGATACTGCTGGGGCTGACTGCTACCCCGGAACGAATGGACGGCAAGAGCATCCTCGGCTACTTCAACAACCGCATTGCAGCCGAAATTCGCTTGCCTGAAGCTATCGACCGCAAGCTCCTGTGCCCGTTCCAGTATTTCGGCGTGACCGACACGGTGGATCTGGACAAGCTGAAATGGTTGGCCGGTGGTTATGATAAATCGGAGTTGTCCAGGATTTACACGCTCAGCGGCATGATCGCGGAGCGGCGTGCGGATCTGGTTGTGTCTTCGCTGCTGAAATACGTGACAGACATTGACGATGTGAAGGGCTTGGGCTTCTGTGTGACGGTGGATCATGCGGAGTTTATGTGCCGTTATTTCAATGAGCATGGCATTCCGTCCATGTTCCTGACCGGTAAGTCCCCGGATGAAGAACGCCGCAACGCGAAGGATAGCCTTGTCTCCGGCAAGGTTCGCTTTATCTTCGTTGTGGATATCTATAACGAAGGCGTGGACATTCCAGAGGTAAATACAGTGCTGTTCCTTCGCCCGACGGAATCGCTGACCATCTTCCTGTAGCAGTTGGGGCGTGGCCTGCGACTGGCGGAAGATAAAGAGTGCCTGACCGTTCTCGACTTCATCGGCCAGGCAAATAGAAAGTATAACTTTGAGGACAAGTTCGCCGCGCTTCTCTCCAACACCACTCGCAGCGTGACCCGTGAGATCAAGGACGGCTTTGTGTCCGCGCCGAAGGGCTGCTATATCCAGCTGGAGAAAAAGGCAGCGAAATACATACTCGACAATATCCGCGCCTCCTATGGCAATACTGCGGGTTTGGTGACGAGAGTAGCTTCCTTCGAGGAAGATACCGGCATGAAACTCAGTCTTGCCAACTTCCTGGATTATTATCATCTCGATCCGCGAAGCATCTATAAGTTTGCTACCTTCTCTCGGCTGTGTGCCCGTGCCGACGTGATCGACGATTTCAACGAACCGCTGGAAGAGACGATGACCAAGGCGATGGCAAAGCTGGCAGTGATCGACTCCCGGCGCTGGATCTCGTTTCTGCTGGATTTGCTGCCGCGGCTGGAGGACGTTGATTTCGACAAGCTCCCCGATGTCGAGAAGCGGATGCTGCAGATGTTCTATATCACAGTCTGGGGCAAGGCTGCCGAAGACTGGAGCAGCGACGAGGTTTGGGACAATCTCTACGCGCTGGCAGACAGCCCGGTGTTGCTGGGCGAGCTGATCGACCTGCTGCGATACCAGTACGATCGTATCGACTTTATTGATGCGCCGGTGGATGTGGGCTTTGACTGCCCGTTGGATCTGCATTGCACCTATACCCGTGATCAGCTGCTGGTGGCGCTGGACTTCCTGAAGCTTGCGACTGTGCGTGAGGGCGTGAAATGGCTGCCGGATCAGAAGCTGGACGTATTTTTTGTGACGCTAAATAAGGCGGACAAGGACTATTCTCCCACGACCATGTATAACGACTATTCGATCAACGAGTGGCTGTTCCACTGGCAGAGCCAGAGCACAACGGCGGAGCGTTCCCCCACCGGCCAGCGGTACATCCACCATAAGGAGCAGTGCAGCCGTGTGCTGCTGTTCGTCCGCGAGTTCAAGGCCGATCGGATCACGGGCGGTGCTGAGGCCTACACCTATCTTGGCACAGCAAACTATGTGAAGCACGAGGGCGAAAAGCCCATGAATATCACCTGGCGGCTGGATGCGCCGATTCCAGCGAAATATTTGAAGAAGACAAATAAATTGGTAGTGGGATAGAGCGTAAGGAATAATAGGTTTGGGCTTCAACCTGGTAAGCAGTCGATATAAAGGCACACATAGTTTCGGATCATAAGAGACTGGGAGAAACCTAGGTCCACTTAGGCTTAGCGTTGCAGGCTGTTTTTTGGGACTTGTATTATGATACAAATTGGATTGAGAAACGGGATTGAGAAACAATTTATAGCGATTTATTGCAATTGTCACCGAGGTATCTAGTTTTCAACATCGCTACCATATGGTATTGGTCGCACTTTCCCCTCGCAGATAAAAAGCCAATCATCACAATACTCTATTCGTGCAACTTTCCATGTCCCGTCAACAAGACAATTTACGCAGTCTCCACAATGAAGTCCACCATACATAGTCCCGTTTTTATACGCGATATCAGGCCTACCGTTGTTGAATACAAGGATACCTTTCATAATTCCTCCCAGGATGGTGAGATGATGAACTTATTTAACGCGTTACCAAGTGAGCTTTTTTCCATTCTTGCTTCGCCAAATCGTTTGCTTTATGCCGATGCCCTCGACGTACTGTATGCAGCTTACAGGGATAACCTCAAAATACCTGAGCAAACACTTTATTCCATGCTTCGTTCCCGCCTGGAGCGGCAACTTGCCGAGGCGAACTTTGATGGTGAGGACATTGATGAAGAGGAACTCAGGGACATTTCGGGTAGAGCACGTTTCCTTATTCGAAAGCTGTGCAGCAAAGGATGGTTTGAAAAAGAACGCAGCGAAGATTTTGAGGAATATATAACCGTTCCAGGATATAGCAGCCGACTTCTGGAGTTGTTTCACCAACTGACTGATGACAGTCCTCTTCGAGGGTATTCTTTTGTTCTCAGCACCTACTCGACACTAAAGGTTGCAGATGAAGGAAATAACGCATATGACAGAATGACCGCCATTTACAACGCTTATGATAACACGCAGGAACTGATAAAAATGTTGCAAATGGTCTATCACAATGTAAAGCATTATTTTAAGATTCAGGTCGAGATGCGAAACATTAACAAGGTCCTTGCCTCGCACTTTGATGACTTTGGCCAGAAAGTGGTTGAAACCTATATTCGCCCGCTGAAAATAAAGGACTCCGTGCCTAAGTATAAAGTCCCTATTCTTATCATTCTGAACAAATGGATGGAAGACGATGGCATTCTGTACGCGATTTCAAACGCAGCTTATCAGGATAAGCGCGGGGATTCAGTTGAAGCCTGCAGGAATGATTTGCTGACCAAAATTTTCTGGGTCAAGGAACGTTATGAGAGTATTGAGCATGATTATCTGGATGAAATAGACTCACAGGTAAGGCGCTATACTCGCGCTACCACGCAGAAAATCGAAAACCTTACGAATCGGGATCAAAATGTCAAGGGCAATCTCAATTACCTTCTCACCCGGCTCTCTCAGAACAGACCGTCCTCTGAATTCATCGAAAAAATACAGCCTGCTTTTCAGCTCTTTGAGCAGTCGTACATATCGGAAAAGAGTCTTTGGCACAGCCGGCGACCGAGAAAACGTACGGTGTCTGAACCGGTTTTTGTCGAGTATCATGAGCCTGACGCCGATTTGATTTCGGATGCTGAAGATCTGCTGCACGCAAAATACGGCAGAGCCGCGGTCACAGGTTTTATGCGTGAACGGTTTTCAGGCAAGGATGAGCTGTATTCCAAAGATCTCGCGCTCCATGACGACAACTCGTACATTATGAGCATTCTGTCCTTCCTGAGAGGAGAAGACGAAGACTCTTTCTACTCTGTGCAAAGCTTTGATGCAGAATACAGGGAAGGCGACTATACGATTCCACAGCTGAAGTTTTCCCGAAAGGAGGGCAAAAAATGAGCCTTGCAGACCTGCAAAACTATACGCAGAAAGAACTCGAGCAATTCAAGTCTGTCTGCAATCAGTTGCTTGGCAAGACTTTTGTTGTAAAAACAATTTACCGCCCCGATAAAGGAAATATCAATAATCCGGACTATCTGTTTCTCTCTCAGCATTTTGAAGATGTGAGGGACTATCTCCTGATGATAGACTGGGATCTGCATAAGGATGATTTCAACGGGTATTTCTATGTTCTGAACACCGAAGATGCCAACAGGCTTTCTCTAGGCAAGACTGCGACGGGCATCCTTCTGGCACTTCGCATGATATACGACGAGAACAAGGACCGCATGGGTCTAGAGCACGACGTGCTGTGTACAGTCCGCGACGTTCTCGAAAAGGTGGTCACCGATTACGCGATCCTTCCTTCGCGACCGAATATGGATGAAGTGAGAAAAGCTCTCGCCATCCTGGATGACCACAATGTAATCCAGAAGATTGATAAGAAGTACAGCCAAAAGGACTGTAGGTTTGTGATTTTGCCGACTATCTTGACGGTTGTCTCAAGCGAAAAGCTAAATGCCGTTGTATCTCAAATGCGAAAGGAGGAGGACGGATTTGAAGAAGCTGAAGAAGATTCTGCTGATTAACTGGCTCTACTACAGTAGGCAGCTGATCGACATCGGGGATATCAACTTTCTCACCGGCAAGACGGGAGCTGGAAAATCGACCATTATTGACGCGCTTCAGATCGTCCTTCTCGGCGAGTTGAATGCCCGGAATTTCAACAAAGCCGCCAACGAAAGCTCGCAGAGAACGCTGGATGGATATCTGCGCGCCGATATCGACGGAACTGGGGAGGGCACGCGCCGCGGCAAGGATTTTTCAAGCTACATCGCTTGTGAGTTCTATGACGATTGGCAAGGCAATTCTTTTACGATCGGGATCATCTTCGACTGTCGAAACGACGGCTCCCGGCAGGAGCGGTTTTTTATCTATCCCGGGAAAATTCCGGATAACTGTTTTATCATCAACAAACTGCCGATGGATATTCCTGCGCTTCGCGCCTACATTACCAGCGAGTACAAGCCCTACGGAAAAATGTACGACAGCCATAAGGACTACAAGGCGGACGTCCTCTCGAGGTGGAACGTTCACACGGAGGCTGTCTTCAGAATGTTGAAAAGGGCTGTCTCCTTCAAACCAATAGTCGATATTCAGAGCTTCCTTACAGAAAACATCTGCGATACGGCAGAGCGGCCGAACATAGAAGCAATGCAGCAAAACATCCGCGAATACAAGCGGCATGAGGAAATTGCCCGGCGGCAGGAGGAACAGATTGAGAAACTGAGGGACATTGGGAGTTTGTATTCTGATTTGCAGCGGGCTGTTGACACTTATCAGCAGCATTCGTTTCTGAGCCTTTGGGCACAAAAAGAAGACTTGCAGGAACAAATCACGAAGCTCGAGAACGACAGAGAGGCCAATCAGGACAAAATTGCTCTATTGGAAGCAGAAACCGAGTCCATACGCTCCGATATCAATGCGAAGGAGAATAAAAAAGACGCGCTTCACGCGGAGTGCGCTAAGAGCGAGGTATTTCAGGCCGAGAACCGGTTGAAAACCGAAAAGCAACAGCTGATAGCCGAGCGGAACAGGCTGGCGGGCAATCTTCAAAAAACAGCGGTTGATATTCGGAGAGAGGCACAGGCAATTTCGTCCCTGTTTCAGAGGCTCGAGGAGCTTGGGGCCGAAGAACAGCTTCCGGAAATGAGCGCAATCTCCAACGGCATCAGCACCGCGTTTCTTCCCCTGTTGGATTGCGGAGACAGCTCTTTTTCCATGCCCACAGAGGTATTTTCAAATGCTTATGAAAAGACGAACTTGTTTTCGCAGGCACTCCGGGATGCCTCGTACAAGCTTGGAAATCTCGTGGCAGGAATAAAACGAGAAATCGGCGAAAAAGAAGCTGCCCTGTCCAACTTGAGAAAGAATGTAAAAGACTATCCGGCAGGACTGCTGTCGCTCAAACGGCGCCTGTCAGATGAAGTTGCAAAGAAGACGAAAAGACCTGTCAGTATCTTTATCCTCGCAGACTTACTCGAAATAGCAGATGGGCAGAGCTCCTGGAGAGGCGCCGTTGAAGGTTATCTGAATACACAAAAGTTCTATCTTCTGGTTGATCCTTTCGTTTATGATACGGCTTTAAGTATTTTCAACCGGATCAAGTCAGAGTACCCTCAGCAGTCTTTTGGCCTTGTCGACGTCGGCAAGCTCCGGGAACGGGAACATAACGAGCCGTGGGATGACAGCCTCGCAAAGAAGATCGTCACCGACAATCCTTTGGCCAGGGACTATGTCGACTATCTTTTGGGGCGCGTCGTCTGCTGCGCACATGTCAGTCAGCTCAGAAAGCACAGAACCTCCATCACGGAGGAGGGCATGCTATATCAGGGCTATGTCGCCCGCCCCATCCGCAAGGCGCTGATGGACGATGCGTTTATCGGCAGGGCAGCCATCGGCATTCGTTCGGCACGTTTGGAGAACGAACTGAATAGCCTCAGAGAGAACCTGCATGCACTTTCTCCCTTGTACGAAGAAATTGAAAAAAGCAAAAATCGGGAATTTCTGTTCTCGATGAGATTTGTGAGCGACGAGATCACACAACGGCAGCGCGATTATCTCCGCGGACTCGAGATCGTCCGGGATCTGGACAAAGTAGAAGATGAGCTATCGCATCTGGACCTGTTTTGGCTTGACAGCAAGCGTGAAGAGATAAAAACGCTCGAAAAAGAGCTGACCGGTCTCCGAAAGCAGGAAACTGGCTGTACGTCCGATATCGCTGTACTAAAGGACAGAATTCATGAGATCGAATATGAAAAACTGCCGGATTTATACCAGACTATGATCGCAAAAGAGGATAAGATTTCCGAACAGTTTACTGATCAGTTTGTTCAGGCAACAGGAATCCCGCGCTATCAGGCAGAGCTAAAGCGTCTTAAAAAATCGGCCGTTGTGGCGAAAAACTTCGGCGACAGGTTGGTTCAGACCGAAAACGAGCAGCGGGCTGCCAGAGATTCCCTGTCCCGTGCCCGCTCGGCGTATATCCAAGCCTATCAGCCTTGCTCGTTTGCCGTGGATTCCGCGCTGAACGATGAATTTGCGGGCGAACTGAGCATCCTGGAAGAAAGCGAGCTGCCAAAATACCGGGAGAAAATCAAAGAGGCGCGGGAGAGTGCCCTGGAGCAGTTTCAAAATGACTTCCTATATAAGCTTCAGTCGAGCATCGAGCAGGTGCAGGATCAGGTTAGAAATCTAAACAAGGCGCTGAAATATGCCCAGTTTGGAACGGAGCAGTATCAGTTCCGCGTCGACCGCGACCCTGACTACGCCGAATACTACGATATGATCATGGCGCCGGAGCTCAAGAACGGTGAGGGAGGCCTGTTCATGCTGGAGTTTCAAAACAAATACAGCGCTGTGATTGAGGATCTGTTCGGGAAGATCGCCGATTCCGATGACACGCAGATGAATACCCGCCGGCAAAGTGAGCTTCAGAAGAACATCGAGCGATACACAGACTTCCGTACATATCTCAAATTTGATCTGGAGACCACGGACCGTGAAGGCAACAAACAGCTCCTCTCCCAAACCTTGAACAAAAAGTCGGGCGGTGAAACGCAGACGCCGTTTTACATCGCGGTTTTGGCATCCTTTGCGCAGCTCTATCAGGTCAATAACCGTACCCCCAGCATGAGCAATACCGTGCGGCTTGTGATTTTTGACGAGGCTTTCAACAAGATGGACAGCGACAGAATTGTGGAAAGCGTCCGTCTCCTGAGGAAAATGAACCTCCAGGCTATCGTATGTACGCCGCCGGATAAAATCAGTGATATCATGCCGATCGCGGATAAGACGCTGCTTGTGCACAAGGAAAAGAATACAATGCGGGTGCTCCCGTTTGCCAAGGAGAGTGCGGACAGATGGAACGGCGTGTAATCCTTTTCCGGCTTCTGGATAAGTACGAAAGCAGCAAGCATCTGCTTCAGCCAGGTGTTTCCGCGCGACGGGTCATGCTGCGTATCGACCGGAAAGAACTGCCGGAATATAAGTACGATGAGGGTTCTGTTATACGGGATGCCTACAATAACGCGGCTATCTCGCTGGAGAAGGACGGCCTTGTGTCCGTGGAATGGGCGAGGCCAGGTCGAATGTCGGTCATCGCGCTCAATCTTCATGCTCTTGACGAAGCGTATCGCCGGTGCGGGCGGCAGCACCCGCGTGAAAAAGCGGAAACTGTCATCGCTGTACTTGAGAAAGCCTTACCAGATGTATCTTGCGATTGGATACGTTGCTGGAAGCAGGAAGTCTGTGAAACAGCCCGTCAAATATATAAAATACCCGCCTACTGTAAAGACAGCCTGTCATTCCTCGAAAAACTCGTTACCGCGTTGGATGTATACGACAGGCTGAATGGGACCCCGATTTCTATGCGCGCATTCAGTATTGAATGCTTTAAGGACAGTAAAATCTTTGAGCATGAGTGCCGTGATGAATTCTTGAGAATAGCTAAAAAGTATAATTATGAACTCCATGAAACTTGCCTCCAGGAGGAATTAAGCCAGAGAGATGAACTTGCTTTTCTTGGTATCTACTCAAGGCCAGAACTATATGAATTATCGGGAAAGTGCATAATCAATACCTCTGATGGATTCATAGACATAGCGGCAGCAGGTAGATTTGGGCTGGGTCTCCCGAGCTCGATGGTTGACACCATCGTTGAGTTTAATCTTGATAGCATAAACAGAATTACTTTTATTGAAAACAAGACAAACTATGACGAATATCTGCTGTCAGAAAAAGCCTCGGATGAGCTTGTTCTTTACCACGGTGGTTTCTTAAGCCCGCAAAAGAAAAAGATGTATGAGAAGCTTTCTCTGGCTGTTCGCGATGGTGTTGAGGTCAGTTTCTGGGCAGACATTGATTTGGGCGGCTTTAGGATGTTTGAAAAGCTTCACGCTATTTTTCCAAAGCTTGTCCCTAAAAGAATGGGTGCCGAAGAAGTGGTAAAGTTCCATTCAGCAGGAAAAGAGCGCAATGGAGACTACCTTGCGCAGCTTAGGGCCTGTCTTAACGAGAATAAGCATCCGCTGTTTTCAGATGCAATCGAACAAATACTAAAATACGGAGTAACAATTGAACAAGAGGTTTTCCTAACGGAATAGTTTTATCATCATATTACCTTTTCCGGTGTGAGCCTCAAATTGCTGGAAGAGCAGACAAAGTTCCTCGGATAGTCCGAGGGGCTTTATCTGTAATCGCAGGCTATTCCCTCTGGACTTCCGTCCTCCTTTGTGGTATGTGTTTGTGCTGCAAAGGAGGTGCAGAAATGGCACGGATAAGCATTGAGGAACTGTACCGCGGCGAGGGCGGCGGTGCAAAGTACGGTGTCGGCGGGATCATGGGCGCCGTTATGCAGGAGATCATGATCCACGGCGTTCCGAAGGGATACGATGAGCGGACGTATATCGAACTGCTGATCGTCAAGCACACGCTGAAGGCGGCGGAACAAATGAAAACCGAGGGCGACTTTGTGTCGGGGATGACCGACGCGGAGTCGCCCTCTTGCTATGCGGAGGTATGAGATGAAAATCCTGGAAGAACTGTGGTATGGGAACGTGACGCCCGGCGAGCGGAGCGTGGAGAAGGACGGCCGCCTGTGGAACCTGAGCAGGCTGATCCTGCAGAACGAAGAGGAGCTGGCGCCGCTGCTCTCGGAGAAAGCGAAAGAGGTGCTGGAAAAACTGTGGGACAATCAGTCGGAGCTGAACGATCTCAACGAGTGCGAGGTGTTCGTCTGCGGGTTCCGGCTCGGCGCCAGAATCATGCTGGAGGTGCTGGACGGCAGCGACAAGTGGGGCGAATTTGAAGAATAAGCAGTGTCCCAAGAGTTCGACTCCGTACAAATCCGCCATCAAAGCAAATCTATCGACAGACAGAAAAGAGGTTTGCCCCAAAATGTAGGGCAAACCTCGGAAAACACAGGAGCGCGGATTCAAGCCAAAGATGAAAATACCGCCTGCGGTGCAGATGACTGCAGGCGGTATGCTGATCTTTCTTGTTGTATCAAAGAAACATCGCCATGTAAAGCGGCAGACACCAGACGCCGTCTTTCTGCATCACATCTTTAATACGAAACTCCGATTAAAATCTTTCGATTATAATCGGAGCGGCACCGTGCTTCGCTCGCTGCCATTTTGTGCCTACGGCACAAAATCCGTCTCATGCGAACTCCAACGCGCCTTCGGCGCTATAAAATGCTTTTTAAAGCATTTTAATGGAGTTCAGTATAAAATCGGGCTTCGGAGTGGTCGATCGGCTTCTTCAGGTCCCTTTTTTTATGTCCAGCGGCAGAAAACGCCGGCGTGTTTTTGCGTTTCTTTACAGCCGGGAAAACAAGAACCGAAGCATCGTTTTCCGTCTTGAATCTGTAAAAAGCGCAGTTTCGAGGCGGAAATCGGTGAAATACTTCAAAAGCAGTCGAAGGAATAATTGCGTCAACGACTTGATTAATCTCACCAGATGTGATACAATTGACGAGAATAAAAGCGAGGTGAGTAAATTGCGGAGATTTGACTATAGCTTTTTGAAAGACAAGGCCTGGGATAATGAGATCGTAGGGGACCTTTCCCAGATTCATGAACTAAAGGGAAAGCAGATGCTATACCTGCGTCAAAAAACAGCCGATGTTGAGAAGCTGGTTGAGATTGCAAAGATCCAGAGTACGGAGTCCTCCAACGAGATCGAGGGAATCCGCACGACAGATACGCGCCTGCGGCAGCTGATGAGCGAGAAGACAACGCCGCGCACCCGCGATGAAAAGGAAATCGCAGGCTACCGTGACGCGCTGAATACAGTGCATGAGAATTTCGAGTATATCCCGCTGACGCCCAACTATATCCTTCAGCTTCACAAGATCATGTTCGCTCACACCGACAGCGCCTTCGGCGGTTCCTTCAAGAACGTACAGAACTATATCAGTGCGACCACGGCTGATGGAAAAACCTATGCGCTGTTTACACCCTTGGCACCGTATGAAACGCCAGAGGCGATGCGAGAGCTGTGCGATGCGTACAACTTTGCCATCGGTGAAGGTAAGGTGGACCCGCTGTTGATCATCCCGTGCTTTATCCATGACTTCCTCTGCATCCACCCGTTCATTGACGGAAACGGCAGAATGTCGCGTCTGTTGACAACGCTTCTTCTCTATCGCTGCGGGTATGAAATTGGCAAATATATCTCCCTGGAAGCCAAGATCGCCCGGACGAAGGTGAGCTATTATGACGCCCTGGAAGCCTCGCAGACCGGCTGGCACGTGGAAAAGGACGATCCAACTGCGTTTATCAAATATCTGCTTGGTACGATCATCGCGGCATACCGTGATTTTGAAGAACGGATGGAGCTCGTTTCCGTTTCTCCGCTTGATACCGTGCGCAACGCCGTAAAAACGAGAATTGGAAAGTTCACGAAATCCGAAATCGCCGAGCTTGTCACTTCTATGAGCGCCACGTCGGTTGAACGCCATTTGAGAGCGCTCTGCGCCAGCGGCGAGATCGAAAAGCGCGGCGGTGGGCGATCTACTTACTATATCCGCAAGACAATCTAATCCATCATTGGTTTTCCATCACGCTGTGCCGCCAAGGCAAAATCACGAAAAAGCAAGTTCGTAATGCGAGAATCTGCACGAAAAGGCAAGTACATTGACTTTAGGCGAGGTCATCCCCACATTTTAGGGACGACATCACGGCCGATGCGTTGCATTCGGCAGCGTAAAAACTGCGGGACAATAGACAAAGAAATACATTCCGAAAAATATATTGAGACAAAATGTCTCAATATTCTTGACAAAAGAATGTTCGGTATGCTACAATACCCTCACGACAGAAAAGAAGTCGTGGGGGTGTTGCCTATGCGCAGGAAGGACGATTCAAAAAAACTCCAGCTCATGGAGTTCATCAACGACTATATCGGGCGTCACTCCACATCGCCCTCCGTGCGGGAGATCAGCAGTGGCACCGGCATTCCTCATGCGACGGTGCAGCGTTATTTGGTCGCCATGGACGATGCTGGAGAGATCGAGTACGACGGCAAGCGCATCGGCACGGCAGCGGCACAGAAGATGACGCCGGTCAACTGTATGCGCGTGCTTGGCCGTGTCGCCTGCGGCCCCGGCGATGAAGAACAGGAAGAGGTGCTGGAGTATATCCGCATGCCGGAAAACTTAGTCGGCAAGGGAACCTTCTTCGCACTGATCGCCAAGGGCGACTCTATGATCGACGCCGGCATTCACGAGGGCGATTATGTGATCGTCCGTCAGACGCAGACCGCAGAGCTCGGAGATATTGTCGTCGCGCTATACGACAACCTCAGCAACCTGAAGGTGCTGGGCTTTGACGAAGAGAAAGAGCAATACTGCCTGTGCTCCCGCAACCCGGACAAGAAAAAGTATGCGGACATCTACGTGACCGACCTGCAGGTGCAGGGAATCGCCGTGGGGGTGTATCACAAGCTGAAGGGATGAAAAGCAATAAGATCTTACTCAAGGAGCAGAGCAACGGGGATCTGATGTATGTCTATCGGAGAAAGGGGTCAAACCCAAACAGAGAAAAGTATCCGATGCTGAAATGTCCTCTCTGCAAAAAGAATCTACATACAGTTTTCAATGCCAGCGTTAAAAACGATGCGTTTCTTTTTGATGTAAAAGACGAAAGGTATCGACGCCTGCCGCGAAACCATGTATACAAATGTGCAAGGTGTCATCATACCATCGGAGTTCACTATCTGAACGTGGAAGAAAGGAGGCGGCTGGGTCTGCCGCCGGAGCATGAGTGCCACGAAAAGATCGCACTGGCGTAACAACTGAATGATCGACGAAGCCGACCGTCCTCCCATCTGTGAATATGGGATACCGTGAAGGTATGCAGTCTTCGGATTGCGCGCCCGCGTAAGCGAGCCGCTGATCCGTTGATGAATAACAAAGGGCAGGTACCAAATTTGCAGCATCACACTGAAAGCACATAGGCAATGCCGACTGCGCTTCCTTTGTGGTGCTGTTTTGTTTGTGTACCTGCCCATTTTATTTAGAATCGAGGTGAAGTCAATGGCGAGGTCGCCTCCTGCCTCAGCGAGCCGGAGAAAAACCAAACACACATAGACTTGAAAAAGAAAAACTGAATAGAGAGAACAGCGCCAGCCGCTTACATATCGGTTGAGCCGGTATGAAATTTTTAGAAAGGGATGTTCGTTCAATGAAACAATCCATGTACAAGTCATACGATGAGCTGCCGCTGTTCCTCAACGAGGAAACAGCGGCAAAGCTGCTGGGGATCTCCATCTCCGGCATGTACGAGCTGATGCACGAGAAGAGCTTTCCGGTTTTGAAAATCGGGACGCGGCTCGTGGTGCCCAGGGAAAAGTTCCGCGAGTGGGTGGAACAGAACGTTGGAAAGTGAGGAAACCCATGAGCGACTACTATCCGTACCCGAAGCGTGATCCGATCAAAAACTATTTCCCGCTGCCCAACGAAATCTTTCTGCTGGGCCTCACGCCGGGCGAGCTGGCGGTGTACAGTTACCTGATGCGGTGCGAAGATCGCAAGACGCATCAGTGTCACCCCAGCTACAGGACCATCGGCAAGGCTGTTCACCTCTCGCCGAACACGGTGGCGAAGCACGTGAACGGTCTGCGGGAGAAGCGCCTGATCATCACGGAGAATACCGAGATCGTCACCAGGCGCGGCGAGAAGCGAAACGGCACGCTGCTCTACACGATTCGCCCGGTGGAGGAAGCGCTGCGGCACTTCCACGAGCAGCAGATGCAGCAGCTCGAAGCAGTCAAAGACCAGGAGACGATCCGAAAAAGCTCGCCGAGCTCGACCGCAAACGGGAGCGAGCAGGCTAGGGTCGAAAATCAAGCAGGTGAAAGAGGCGGTGCCGCAAACCGGCACCTGCCTTGGTTCACAGCGGACGGCAACGCCGACCGCACAAGGCTTTCCGGCACTTCCACACACGAAGTATTTACGGTGCCGTATTTGCGGGGGTAACGCCGCAGTACGGTGCCGTAAACGCCGGAATCGCCCGTGAATCAAGGGAAAAACACGGTGCCATATACCGACGCTTACCATTTTTTCGAAGACAAATCGATTCTCGCTGGATATTCCGAAAGCGTTGTGGTATGTGTTTGTGTTGCAAAGGAAGTGAGAAACATGGCAAGGAAAAGACCGGACGGCGACGGGCTCGTCCGCAAGCGCAAGGACGGACGATGGGAAGGCCGCATCGTCATCGGACACAAGGAGGACGGCACGCCGATCTATAAATCCGTCTTTGCCAAAACGCAAAAAGAATTGATGCCGAAGCTCCACGGTGCCATCGACTGCTACCGTGATGCAGATCTGAGCGAGCAGGGCAACATGACGCTGAGCGATTGGATCGAACAGTGGCTCGCATCCTACGCCGAGCCGACGCTGCGCGAGAGTACCGTCCGGGGGTATCGCAGTGACGTGCGTCATCACATCAAGCCTGCGCTGGGAAATAAAATGCTGCGCTCCATCACGCAGCGGGACGTGCAGAAATTCTACAACGCGCTGGGTCGGAAGACATACAAAGCCAGCGACGGAAGCGAGCGCCGCCTTGCCGACGCCACCGTGCGCGGCGTCCACATGCTGCTCCACGAGATCATGGAAGCGGCGGTGCGCTCCCGGCTGATCGTTCAAAACCCGACGGAGGGAACGGTGATCCCCAAGCTCAACCGTCCGCCTATGAAAATCCTCAACGAAGAGCAGCTCGACCGATTTATGGAAGCGATCCGTGCCGAGCCGCTGTGGTATGATTTCTTCTACACGGAGATCACCACGGGTCTGCGCCGCGGCGAGATCTGCGGGCTCAAGTGGTGCGACCTCGACGAGGAAAGCGGAACGCTGAAGATATGCCGCTCCATCCACTCGGCGCCCGGCGGCGCGCTGGAGGTGGGCAATCCGAAAACCGAAAAAGGAACGCGCACGATCCTGCTGCCAGCAAGCACGCTCCACGTGCTTAAGGAGCGACGCAAGACGGCGCTGACCGAATGGATCTTCCCCAGTCTGCTGGAGCCGGAGAAGCCGACAGCGCCCAGCGCGGCGTATCATCGGCTGAAGGTGATCCTCAAAGACGCGGGTCTGCCTGACATTCGCTTTCACGATCTGCGTCACACCTTCGCAACGCATGCTATGCGCAGCGGCGTGGACGCCAAGACGCTCTCGGGCATCCTCGGTCACACCAACGCCAGCTTCACGCTGGACACCTACACTCACGTCACCACGGACATGCAGAAGAACGCCGCCAACATCGTCGGCGACTTCATGGAAGAATTATTCGGAAAGGAGTTGAAACCGTGGCAAGAAAGCGAAAACAAGGCGAGGGAACCTTAAGGCTCCGCAAGGACGGACGCTGGGAAGGGCGCATCGTCGTCGGCTACGACGAGAAGGGCGCGCCCGTTACGAAAAGCGTCACCGCCGTGTCCAAGGTGGTCTGCCAGGAGAAGCTGGAAGAACTCAAAGTGAAGTGCGGCGTCGTCAGAGGCAGGGCGAAGCCGGACATGCCCTTCGGCGAGTGGATCGACCTGTGGTATCAGACCTGGTCCAAGCCCGGCCTGCGGATCACGACGCAGCAGTGTTATGAGGATCGGATCTACAACCACATTATCCCGCATGTCGGCGAGATCCCGCTCTGCAAGCTGACACAGAGCGACCTCCAGCAGTTCTATGCGGAGCTAAAACGGAACGGGCGGCGCATCCGCCGCGATCTGTACGGTCCCGGCCTGTCGGATCGCATGGTGCGCTCCTGTCACACCACCTGCCGGATCGCACTGGAGAAGGCGAAAACCGAGGGTCTGATCCGCGTGAATCCCGCCATCGGCTGCAAACTGCCGCCGAAGAAAGCACGGGAGATGCAGGTGCTCTCCCACGAAGAGATGCAGCGGTTTCTGATCCAGGCGAAGGAAGACGGCTTCTACGAGATGATGCTCCTGGAGCTGGCGACCGGTATGCGGCGCGGTGAGCTCTGCGCCTTGCAGTGGGACGATCTGAATCTGCGCACCGGCGAGCTCCACATCCAGCGGCAGGTGATCCACGTGGCAGGGGCGTTGCACGAGTCGGCGCCGAAGACGAAAAGTTCCGACCGGGTCGTGATCCTGCCTCCCGCGGTGCTGGCTGTGCTGCGGGGGCTGAAGGAACGTACGGACTCCCGCTGGATGTTCCCATCACCGGTAAAAGAAGACGCTCCGCTGGATCCGCAGAGCGTCTATCGAAAGATGAAAAAGGTGCTGGCGCGGGCGCAGTGCAAGGATATCCGCTTCCACGACCTGCGCCATACCTTCGCCACTACCGCCCTGGAGCACGGCATGGATGTGAAAACGCTCTCTGCCATCATCGGCCACATCTCATCGGCGACCACGATTGACATTTACAGTCACATCACCAGCGCCATGCAGCGGCAAGCCGCGCAGAAGATCGAGCGCGGGATCGGCCACAGCGAGGCGTACGAGCCCCACGAAACGCTAGGGGACCAACTTCCCGCCGAGGACGGAAAACCGCCCGTAAGCCCACCGTTCGCCCCGTACAAGGGCAAGGTGCGCAAGCCCGGCACTGGCGGGATCTATGAGCTCAACGACCACCTCTTTGAGGGTCGCTATTCGCCCACCAACGCCCAGGGCAAACGAGAGGTGCACACCGTCTACGCCAAGACGAAGGAAGAATGCGAGGTGCTTCTAGAGAAGATGATCGCCGAGGTGCGGGAACAGATCAAGGAGGAAAAGCGGCAGATGAAAGAGGTGATAACTGCTGGGAGATAAGATGTCCAGCAAAGGAGGTCATCCCTGCAAAATGGGGATGACCTCAGAATGTTAGAGTCAAAGAATCTGTGCCGCAGTAAACAAAGAAAAAGAAAAAAGCGATGTTATTATTATGAGATGTAAAGATTTGGCTCATTATATGAGGAATGGGCACACTTTTTTTCTATGCTAATCGTGTGATTTGCATCTCTATTCGCCGGATTAATTGACATAGATCTTTTTGAAACGGCAATATTGAGTTATAAGGATCAATAAAAGATATTAAGAAAGCGCGATATCCACACAAATATTGGGAGAGTTGAAAAACAGATTGAAATGGGTATAGTCGCAAATCCCTATATTTCAACGTCATTTGATTTGCTTTGATTAAGAAAGCTTCCGCACCAAGACTATTTAGCAATGGATAGTTGCTATTAACAAAAGAGCAAACGTGTCTGATATCTGACAACCTATTTCTGGACAACCTTAAACCAGTATTAGACAAAACATATCCATTTAAGGCTAATTGATTTGTTCCATAATTATTCTTTGAGTAATTAACTTCAAATTGATGTGTCCTTAATATGTATTTTATTTTTTTGAGGAACCACCGTTTTCTTTGAAAATCAAAAGACTGACTAGAGAACAACAAATCATCTGCATACCTCGTATAACGGATATCAAATACTTGACAGTACTTTAAAATTCGCTGATCCAGTCTGGCCATTACGAGATTAGAGACAGATGGAGATGTACAGGCACCTTGAGGAAGTGTTCCGTTTAATGTTACGATATCGGTAACCAGGTCAAGCAACTTATTCTTATCTACTTCAGAATCACACACTATTAATTCTGAGAGAGTTTCCTTGATTTTGTTTTCAGAAACAGAAGGGAAAAAGTTTTTTAGATCTGTGCGGAAGTAATAGACGGAATTTATATGCGGCAGCAAGTATGTTTTGTAGCTTTCTCCTTTCCGAAACCCTTTAACACATACAGGGAGTGTTTGTTTGTCAAGAAAACCAACAAGTAGCTTTTTCTGAATATCTGCAAGTTGAGAATCTGGTGGTAAACAATTGATTGTCCGAGTCCCATTCTTTTTGGGAATCGTGAATTCTTTGTATTCCTCTTTGTTAACACATTGAGAAACCTTAGAAAAGGAGATTCCCCATATAGATTTACAAAAGGATTCTATCGTATACATGAAGACCTCCAAAGGTGAAATAGTGACTAACACACAAGTACTTTCTTAATGAATCGCGAAGCGCGTGCTTCATGGAGCACATGAAAGAACATGCAAACGGCACGGCGGCGGATGAAGCCAAATAGTGACCTCAGTTCCTTGGAAATTCAGCTTGCCACACTGACATCAAGGCTTTGATTGCTCAAACATTGCTACTTGTGTGTTAGTCAACTATTACAAACACATTATATCACAAATACAGTGAATAAGCGAGTAGAGTTCGGGAAAAAACTTCATAAAATCTTTCTCCATTGACATAGCATTATCGCCTTCTGCTAGATACTTTTTAAAGACCTTTACGGAAAACTCGGAAGAATGATTTGACGCTTTTCTAAAATAATCATCTAAAAACTCGGAAACCCACCCCGACGTTTTCTTGCCGATCATTACTTTTTCTAAAACAGCCTGATCGCCTGCGGGAATTTGACTTTTTAGCTGTTTATACGTATATAGTAGATCACTTTTCCCGTTAAACACAATTCTCATTACATTTTCACTGTCACGCTTTCGAAGGCTTGACACATAAGACTGAAATACATTGAAGTCTTGCAGCTTTTTCTTCGTGCGTAAATAGTCCAATGCATAGTTAGCGGTTTGCTTGTTAATTAAACAACCTTCTATTGTGGTTTTTAGTGTAAAAACATTGTAAGCCAGAAGGTAGTCATGGACAGAATCACAGAAAGCAGAGAAACTCGAGTCCTCGCAACTTAAATATGGCATGTAATAATGGATATGTAACCCCTGTGCCATGCCTTCAATTCGTTTTCTAAGATGATAAACATATTGACGAGTATCATGTTTGCTTTTATATAGTAATTTCTCGTTTCTGCTTGATTTGAAGTACTCTCCTTTCAAAGATAATTTTTTTGTGCTCTTATCATAACCAATGGCTTTATCCATATCAATAAGACAGATAAATGGGATTCCGGTACGAGAAAGTCGTGGATTCATGATATTCAGAATTGGCGTCTGACTCATTGCTTGAAAGACATCAATATACTTCAACTTTGGGAAAAGAGCTCGAAGATATGGATTTGCGAACAACTCCAGTTCAGTTTCACCTTCTACGAAAAGAATCGCGCGTGAAAAATAAGAATTAATGTGGTCATCAGTCACTCTGTATTTCGACTCAGGGCTATATTGAATGAACCTTTTCATGCGCTGGATATGAGAGTAGCGGTCGACCAACTTGACGTTATAAAGAGAGATGTTTTCAGCGTCCGAGATAAGGTTCTTCGTTAGTCGCGCTGAGTGCGTAGAAATTATTATCCGTAGCCTGGTACCTACATTTGTGATTACATCAGATAGTTCATCCATATAAAGCGGGTGAAGACTTATTTCGGGCTCATCAATAAGGATAATAGGTTCTTTTAGCTTTGTTTTTGCAATTTCATCAATGGATTTTAGCATAAGTTCAATATATTTAACTGAGTTTGTCCCAGCTGAATAATAACCTAGTTGCTTTCCATTATGATGAATTGTCTCACCAGAGAAGTATACTCTAGATAGATTCATAGCGAATTCTTTTGATGTTGCGCTTTTTACTGAAACATTAGAATCATTAAAGACGGCAGTAATTCCTTTTAGCTTTTTCGAGGTTTCTTTGTTTTCATCAATAAGTATTTCATGAATCTTTAATTCAAGTTTTTTCCTCTCCTCATGAGAAACTTTGCTTAATTCGCCGAGAATATCCCAAATATAGCCCCATTCAGTGACATCAAGAGATCGAGCATCAACAAAAAAGAATGGAAAAAGGCTTCTAAAGATGAGCCTGTCCTCATATGGATAGTCCCACTGAATGCCTTTTCCTTTTATTTGAGTCAAGGTTACAGGAAGAATATGATTTGGCGATTTTGTTGCAATAGATAGTATGGTTTTATAATAACCACTGTACTTGATTTGAGATTCTGACTGCTCACCAAACAAATCAGGTTCATCCGAGTTAGATTTTGATATCTTAACGAATTCAGAAAAGTCAAAGAATAAGGTGATTCTTACTTCATTACTAAAGCGATTGTTTTCATCAAATACAGCGTCGCTGGCACAAGCATTCGTTAGATTATTATAGAAATAAAGCATGGCCTCTAAAATGCTGGTTTTACCTGTTCCGTTTTCCCCGATCAAAATAGATAATTCTGTTACGGAGATGTCACAACGCCTGACTGACTTGTAGTTTTCAATTGAAACTCTTGTAAGAGGCATATGATCCCCTCCATAATCTGAAAATAGCCTAACAACGTGCCCAGATTCAATAATTCTTCTAAAAAAGCCACAGAGAAGCAATCCCTGCGGCTTTTCTGCGGTAAAAACCGCCTTCATGGTCCGAGTGACTGGTTTCGAACCAGCGGCCTCGTGGTCCCAAACCACGCGCTCTACCGGCTGAGCTACACCCGGATAAATCTGTATATCTGCGGGAGGCCCATGAATGAGCCTCCCTTACAGACTGTGAGGCCTAACTGTGCAGGGCTCAATCCTGCTTTTTCTTTCCGAAGCTGAAGAAGCTTTTCAGGCTCTCTCTTGACTGGGCCGTGGCTTCCTCCTTGGCGCGCCTCTGTTTTTCCATGATCTCCTGTCGGGTCTTTTTTATCTCCCGCTCAAGCTGCTTCATCGACCGCTCGTATGCGGGCGGGTCATAGAGGCGCAGATAGAGCCTGTCAATCATTTCGCTGACCGGCTTGGGCGTGTCGAACTGCACGAGAGAGCCGGCGCCCGCTATGTTGTATACGGATAACTGCGGGAAGGTCTTTTTGTACAGCAGGTAGGTTCTGGTCGAGCCGCTGAGGCTGTCGCGGCTGCCGATGAGAAGAAAGCCCGGCACATTCACTACGACATTGCGGTCCTCCGGGCTGGACTGACTGGTGGCGTTGATGGCGTCGATAAGGTCGTCACGCTCCATTTTATCTATACATGAGTCGAGATATTCACGCCCGGGGACGGTGCCTGCGTTGGAGTAGGCCGTATTGGTCTTGAGCTTTTCAAAGGAATAGCGGTTGACGACAAAATTTGCCGCGCCGAGGGTGAACTTCTCAAAACCGGTGATTTTCGAGCTTATGCAGGGGGCGCCTATAATGCCGATACCCTCGGTCATATCGATATGGGAGAGGGCCATCTCCTGCGCCATGGAGCCGCCGACGGCCTGGCCGACGAAGATGGCCTTTTTGACGCCGGCATCCTCGAGAATATCGAGGAGGTCCTGCATGAGAAGCTGAAAGGTGATTTTCTCGGTATTGGGGCGGCTCAGGCCGTGCCCGCGCAGATCGGTCAGAAGAAAACGGCAGTTTATATCAGGGAGCTGCTCGATTACCTCGTCCCACGAGTGGTGGTCGGCGCCTGCGCCGTGGAGCATCACTATCCACACCCCCTCGCCGGAGGAAGTCCAATAGGCGAGGCGTGTGTCGCCCTTTTTAAGAGTATGCCTGTCAAGCTGAATTTTCATGGACATGTCCCCCTTTGAGCGATTTTGTCACATAAACGCCGACTGCCGCGCCGGCTGTTTGTCAGAAGCGTATTTTATCGGCGATATACCCGTGCAGAGAGTCTATCGGTATGCGGGTCTGCTGCATGGAATCCCTGTCGCGGACGGTCACGCAGTTGTCGGCCGGAGTATTCTCGTCGCCGACGGTTTCGAAATCGACGGTGATGCAAAGAGGCGTGCCTATCTCGTCCTGACGGCGGTAGCGCTTGCCGATGGAGCCGGCGTCGTCGTAGTCGAGCATGAAATCGGCCGCAAGGCCGCGGTATATTTCAAGGGCCTTGTCCGACAGCTTCTTTGAAAGGGGAAGTATCGCCGCCTTGAAGGGGGCGAGGGCGGGATGCAGGCGCAGAACGACGCGGGTGTCGTTCTTCTCGGCGTCGACGATCTCCTCGTCGTAGGCGTCGCACAGCACCGAAAGGACGGTGCGCTCAACGCCGAGGGAGGGCTCGATAACATAGGGTATCACATGCTCGCCTGACTGCTGGTCGAAATAGGTCAGGTCCTTGCCGCTCGTGTTCTGATGCTGGGTCAGGTCATAGTCGGTACGGTCGGCCACGCCCCACAGCTCGCCCCAGCCGAAGGGGAAGAGGAACTCAAAATCGGTGGTGGCCTTGGAGTAGAAGCTCAGCTCCTCGGGGTCGTGGTCGCGCAGACGCAGATTTTCGTCTTTCAGGCCGATGCCGAGCAGGAAATCATGGCAGAAGCTGCGCCAATAGTTGAACCACTCGAGGTCGGTGCCGGGCATGCAGAAGAACTCGAGCTCCATCTGCTCGAATTCGCGCACGCGGAAGATGAAGTTGCCGGGAGTTATCTCGTTGCGGAAGGATTTGCCTATCTGGGCGATGCCGAAGGGAAGCTTGCGCCTGGTCGTGCGCTGGACGTTGGCGAAGTTTACGAAGATGCCCTGCGCCGTCTCGGGGCGCAGATAGACGGTGTTTTTGGCGTCCTCGGTGACGCCCTGGAAGGTCTTGAACATCAGATTGAACTGACGGATATCGGTAAAATCGTGCTTGCCGCAGGTGGGGCAGGGTATCTCATGCTCATCGACAAAGGCCTTCATCTCTTCATGGGAGAAGGCGTCGACCGGCTTGGGCAGGGTAAAGCCGTTATCGGCGGCCCAATCCTCGATGAGCTTGTCGGCGCGGAAACGCTCGTGGCACTGGCGGCAGTCCATCAGCGGGTCGGAGAAGCTGGAGAGGTGACCCGACGCTATCCATGTCTGGGGATTCATGAGGATTGCGGCGTCGAGGCCGACGTTATAGGGGTTCTCCTGCACAAACTTTTTCCACCAGGCGCGCTTTACGTTGTTCTTCAGCTCGGCGCCGAGGGGGCCGTAGTCCCACGTGTTGGCGAGGCCTCCGTAAATCTCGGAGCCGGGATAGACAAAGCCGCGGCCCTTGCAGAGGGCGACGATCTTTTCCATTGTTTTTTCGGTGTTCTTCATATTAAGAAAATTCTTCCCTTCCGCGGCGCCGGCTGCGCCGCTGACTATTAAATTGGAGCTGGTTAAAAAGCATGAACCGACAATAAGCCAGTCTAATATTATAATTTTAGCAGATGCGGCCCCTTTGTCAAGAAAGAGGGGCAAATATCTCAAAAGACTTGACTTTTCGGGGGGCGTCCCGTATAATTTATCTCGCACGCGCGCTGGTGTAGCTCAGTCGGTAGAGCAGCTGATTTGTAATCAGCAGGTCGGGGGTTCAAGTCCGTCCACCAGCTCCAAAAAAGCCTCTTTTGCCGAAAGACAAAAGAGGCTTTTTTGCGCTTCGATGCGCTGGCGGAAACAGCTTCGCGCGGAGCCGATCGCGGCGGCGCTGTCACACGCTCAGCGGCTTCGGCCGTTTCGGACGCTTTTGCAGGCCGCCGCGGGAAAGCACAATGCTCGACAGGATAAGAGCTGCGCCTGCGATGCCGGCTATGCCATGCCGCTCGTTCAGGAACAGCCAGCCCATAATGCAGGTTGCAAGAGGATTGAGAGCGCAGAATACACATGCCTTTTCGCTCGGCACAAAGCGCTGGGCTATCGGCTGGAGCGCCGTGCCTATGCTGCTGCATATAACGGCCAGCAGCAGGATGCATATCCATTCGTTTCGGCTCTGGGGCAGGCGCGGCGATTCGAAAAGCAGGCTCGCCGCCGCAGACAGGACGCCGACCGTGCCTATTGCGAGAAAACCGAGCAGAAAGGGCTCGTCCCTGTGGGACAGGCGGTCGGTAAGGATTATATATGAGGTGTAGAGCAGGGCGGAGACCATGCACACCGCGGCGCCGGCCGGCAGGTCAAAACGTCCGCCGCGCAGCAGCAGAAAGCCCACGCCGAGCAGCGCCAGATATGCGCAGAAAAGGTTTTGGCGCTGCGGCAGTCTCCTGTGCATGGCGGCTTCTGCGAGAGGGACGAGAATAATAGCGGTGTTTTCGATGAAGGATACTGTTGACGAGGAATCGGTCAGACGAAGGCCGCACAGCTCGATGGCGATTATGGCAAAGAACAGCACTCCGAGCGCGCCGCCGTGCAGCAGCGTGCTGCGGCTGACGGCATGCAGATATCTGCGGACGAAGGGGAACAGACATACAAAAGCGATGCCGAAGCGCAGCGCCATGAGGTTAAAGACGGTAAATCCGCCGAGACCGCCCTTTATTATAATAAGTGAGGTCGCCCGTGAGACAATTACGGCCGCGAGCAGCAGCTCTGCTTTTTTAAAGGACATTTTCCTCATCTCCTTGACAAAAACGTACCACAGGTTTATCTTTGTGTAAAGCGACAATAAATCATGAGTTATTTGAGGAAAACGCAAATGGATACCGAAAAAATAAACGCGCTGCTTAGGGCGCTGGAGCTTGGAAGTCTGTCGGCCGCAGCGGAGCACATGGGATATACGCCGTCCGGCATCAGTCGGATGATGGCGTCGCTTGAGGAGGAAACGGGACTGAAGCTGCTTATCCGCTCGCGGGACGGCCTGCGTCCCACGCGGGAGTGCGAGAGGCTCCTTCCCCATTTCCGCCTTCTTGCCGACGAAGCGCGCAGAATGGGACACGTCGCCGATTCGCTGCGCGGCGTTGAAAGCGGCTCGGTATACGTCGGAACGCCCTACCCCGCGTTCTTCCGCAGGCTGTCGCGTCTTATGGCGGCCTTCAGCGAGCGGCACCCGAATATCCATATAGGCTTGCTCGAAGGCATGAGCACCGAGCTTGCCGGCAGGGTTGAGCGCCGCGAGGCCGATTTTTGCATCATCAGCCGCCGCGACGGAGACTTTGACTGGATACCCCTTATCGATGATCCGCTGGCAGCTATGGCGGCGCCCGACCATCCCCTGACCGAAAAGGGCTTTGCCGCGGTGGACGATCTGCGCCGCGAGCCGTTCATCATGCTGCATCCCGAGGTGGATACCGATTGCTCGCGCTACTTGAAGGAAAACGGCATTCAGCCGAACATCCGTTTTTCCTGCCGTGATACGCACGCGGTCTATCACATGGTTGAAGCCGGTCTCGGCATTACGGTGGACAATGCCATATTTGCGCAGTCAGTACACAGCGGCGTTCGTATCCTGCCGCTTGAGCCGCCGCACAGCGTATCCATCGGCATAGCCGTGCCGCGCAGGGAGCTGCGCTCGCCGGCCGCGGAGCGTTTTTTCGAGATGGCGAAGGGCAGCTTCGGCATAGTTGAGTGATTGCCGGAGCAAGGCTGCTGCTTTTGCCCTTTTTGCATGCAGGCGCCGATGCCGCGCTGTTGCGTCCGTATTGTATTGAAAAAGCAGGCGATCCGACAGGATTGCCTGCTTTTTTGCGCTTTGTTCGGAAAAAACATTCGTATCGAAGCGGCCCTTCGCCGCAAAGGCTGCGGCGGTTTTGTTTTTTGCCGTTTGAAAGCCCTCGTTTGTTTTATACGGAGAATATGGCCCGATGGGGGACTTCAGCCCCGAGCGGTCAGCTCCTTCATGATTTCGAGCGAGCGTGCGCCGCTTTCGGCGACGCTGCCCTCGACAGGCTCGATGCTGAGGGCTTCGTCGTAGCCCGTGCCGACAAGCACGTCGAGGTATTGTTTGTATTTAGGGATTTCCCCGTCGGTCAGAAAGCCGCGGTGCAGGTCGGCAAGGCGGCTGATGTGGACGTGGCGCATGAGCGCCTTTTGCTCGTCGAGATAAGAAGCGGGGACGCCCATGACGTACATGTGGAATATATCCATGACCATGGCGACGTTGTCGGTATTGAGGGTGCGGACAAAGCGCGCCGCTTCATAGTGGTCGAAGCCGTAATTGCATATCTTGTCGTTGAGCGCCTCCCACAGGACAGTTATGCCGTAGGGACGGGCGATATCTGCCGTGATGCGCAGGAACTCGGCCGCCTCCCCGTCGGCCCGGCTCTTTTCATACCCTTCGGGGAGCCTGCGCCCCATAGGCGCGCCGATGCCGACTGTTCTGACGCCGAGAACGGCTGCCCTCGAGAAGACCTTTTTTGCGTATTCACGCGAGGCGTCGGCCGAAAAGCCGGGGCCGACGATGGAAAAGCCGGCGCCGCTGTAATCGTTGAAGCCGCGGCAGGAAAGCCCCTTTTGCGCAATAATACGGGCGATCTCGGAGACCTCCGCTTCGGGCATTTGGGCGACCAGCCTGCCCGAGAGCTCTATACCGTCGTAGCCTGCTCCTGCGACGTCCGGTATATTCCCGACGGCGGCACAGCATGCGTAGAACATTATCGACACCTCTCTTTTCGGGCGCGCGGACGCGCCGCGTTTTCTTAATATGAATATAGCACAAAAGGGGGGCAAAGATAAAGACATATTTTGATTTTACCGGCTGCCCGGACGCCTTGACGCGGGTGAGGCGCAATGGCATTATTATATATAAAAGAACAGCACCGCGTCCGTACAGGCAATGCCTGCTTAAGGGGAGGATGTCATGAACACATTTGACGGAATATATGAGGTCGTAAGGAGGATTCCCAAGGGGAAGGTCGCGACCTACGGTCAGGTGGCGGCCTTGGCGGGCAATCCGCGCATGGCCCGCGTGGTGGGCTACGCGCTGCACGTCAATCCCGAGCCGGGGATTATACCCTGCCACAGGGTGGTGAACCGCTTCGGCGGGACGTCGCCCGCCTTCGCCTTCGGCGGGGAGGACGTCCAGCGGAGCCTGCTTGAGAACGAAGGGGTGACCTTCGGCATCGACGGACGGGTGGAGCTCGAAAAATACCTTTGGGACGGGCGGTGACGCGCACGCACCTGCCCTTTATTCGGATGAAAGGACCGGTACGAGGTCGTATTTTCCGCCGCTGAACACCTTTGCCGTGCCGAGTAGCTCCCCCTCGGCCCTGCGGGGAGAGGAGCGGGGGGCGCGCAGGTCGGATATAAGGCAATGCCCGTCTTTCATATAATAAAGCGAGCTGCCGCACAGGGCGTATGTGAGGCACGAGCGGCAGATATCGAATATGCGGCCCGCCCTGCGCCTTTCAAGATCGACTGACACGGCAAACAGCCGGTCCCGGCAGAGGATGGCGGCGTATATGCCGCCTTCTGCCGACAGGGCGACGGAGCTTACCTCCCCGGCTTTAAGCAGGGGAAAGGCCGGGGGCGCGTTCCCGTACTGCGCCGCAGGCAGGATGACAGAGAGCGAGCCGTCCTCGTCGGCGGTCAGACAAATAACACCTCCGCCGAGAGGGACGGCGTCAAAGAGGGGTCCGGAGCCGCAGAGGGGGCGAAGGACGCGCCCGCCCCCGTCGGGGTGGGTGAGGGAATGGGCGAGGAGCAGCCCGCCGCCGTCGAGCAGGGTATAAAAGCCGAGCACATCCTGCCCGCACGGCACGACGCGCACGCGGGTCCCTATCGCGGCGGGGGGCGTGACCGACAGCAGAGGGCGGGCCTCCCCGCCGGAAAGAAGAACGAGCCTGTCGCCCGCGCGGCAGAGTATAATGCGCCCGCCGTCCGCGGGAAACAGGTCGAACGGCCCGTCGCAGGGCGGATATACCGAAATGCGTCCGTTTTCGGTGCCGGAGGCGGCGAGCCCCGCCCCTTCGGCATAAAAACAGCGGCGAGCGCCGGTTTTTATAAATTCATACATTTTATCCCTTCCTTATCTCTCCGGTGCGCAAGCCGTTTCCCGCGCCGGAGACGGCTCTTAAAAAAATATATGCGGCCGCGCCGGCAAAATCACAAAACGGCGCCCGCGGCATACAATGGATTGAGACGCTGAAAGACCCGAAAAAGGAAATAAGGAGGATGAGTATGGATAAAAACTGTGCGGCCGACCGGAATCTGTGCAGCGACATCAAGGAGGCCGTCTGCATCGAGACCAAGAAGATATACGACTCATGCCGCGACCGCGAATGCCTCGAGGACCTGAGAGTTTATCTCAGCGCCGAGGGGCAGGAGATAATCGACAAGGCGGTGAGCGTGCGTCCGCGGCGCGCCGAGGTGCTGTGGGCGTACATAGACGTCGAGCCCGTATCCTTCAACCGCGGATACTATTCGCTCGATATACGCTACTACTTCCGCGTGGGCTTCGACGTATACTGCAGCGCAAGCCGCCCCGTTATGATAAGCGGTCTTGCGGTATACGACAAAAAGACGGTCATGTTCGGCTCGGACGGCATGGCCAAGATCTATTCCTCGCGCTACCGTCCCTCGGCGGGGGATATGCAGTACGGCCTGAAGACCAATATGCCCGAGGCCAGCGTCGAGGTGGTCGACCCCGTGGTGCTCAGCTGCAAGCTGGTCGAGCTGTGCGACAGCCCCGCCGTCTGCTGCGAGATAGACATGGATTCGCTGCCCGAGATAATCGGCTGCGCCTTCGACGAGCCGCTTATCAACGCCAACACCGGAAGACGCCTGTTCGTATCGCTCGGGCTTTTCAGCATACTGCGCCTTGCGCGGAACATGCAGATACTCATACCGGTATACGACTTCTGCGTGCCCGACAGGGAGTGCGAGAGCTCCGACGCGGCGAGCACCTGCGAGCCGTGCGATCTGTTCCGCAAATTCAAATTCCCCATCGACGAGTTTTTCCCGCCTCAGCTTGCCGAATTCAACAACGACTGAAAAAAGAGCCTCCTTTGGAGGCTCTTTTTTATATTCCGCTTAAAACAGTTGCAACGGCGAGGGGAGTTGTAATAAAATCTATACAGGGGACAGGCGCCCCGCGACAATGGAAACAATCTTTCAGAGAGGATGTTTTTTATGGCTGACATAAAGATAGCTCCCTCGGTCATGACGGCCGACTTCTGTTATTTGGGCGACTGCGTAAAGCAGATGGACAGGGCCGGGGCCGACTGGCTGCATATAGACGTGATGGACGGCGTTTTCGTGCCCAATATGTCCTTCGGTGCGCCGATGGTGCGGGCGATGAGAAAATACAGCGGCATGTTCTTCGACGTGCATCTGATGATGGAGCATCCCGAGCAGTATATCGAGGAATTTGCCGAGGCGGGAGCCGACCTTATAACGGTGCATTACGAAGCGGCGGGAGCCCTGCACCTCGACAGGCTGGTGTCGCGCATACACGCCGCGGGAAAAAAGGCGGGCGTCGCGATAAATCCCGCGACCTCGCCCGAAGCCCTTGAATACATATTGGAGGACGCGGACCTTGTGCTGCTGATGTCGGTCAATCCCGGCTTCGGCGGGCAGAAGTTCATACCGAAGACCGTCAGGAAGGTCGCGCAGGTAAAAAGGCGCATAGACGAGCAGGGCCTCGCCGGCAGGGTGGAGATAGAGGTGGACGGCGGCATCAATTTTGAGACCGCTCCCAAGGTAATCGCGGCCGGCGCGAGCGCCCTCGTGGCAGGTCATGCCGTGGTCGACGCCGAGGACCCGGCAAAGGCGATACGGATGCTCAAGGGCTCGAGGGTCTGACGGGCGTCGGCGCGCCGACGCAAGAAAATATGAAAAGGGCTCCCGCATCCGGCAAGGCCGGCGCGGGAGCCCTTTTACGGGGAAAAACATCCGGCATACGGGCAAAAGCCGAAATACGCCGTGTGAGGTACATAAAGCGGCGCGGCGGAGCTGCATTTTCCGCCGCCCGCGGTGCAGGCCGGGTTAAAGCCCCGTCAGGCGAGCTTTTCGCCGAGAGCCTTGCAGGCCGCAAGGGCGTCGGCGTCGGGGGCCTCGCAGCAAATCACGCTGTCGCATATCAGCTCGGCTCCGGCCGCCCTGCAGCGGTCCTCCCAGGAGCGCATCCACTCGCCGTCGCCCCAGCCGTAGGAGCCGAACAGGGCTATGCGCTTGCCGCCGAGGGCGGGCTCGCATTCGGTGAACATGGGATCAAACTCGCTCTCCTCAAGGACCTCGGCCCCCATTGCGGGGCAGCCGAAGGCTATGGCGTCGTAATCGTTCAGCATGGAGGCGTTGAAGTCGGCGCAGGCAAGGAGGCTGACCTCCGCTCCGGCGGCCTTTGCCGCATCGGCTACGGCGTTGGCCATGCTCTCGGTGTTGCCGGTGCCGCTCCAGTATACTACTGCTGCTTTGCTCATTTTACAGTTCCTGCCTTTCATAATTGATTTGTTGTTTTATTGCCGTTTGGCCGCGCGCGGATGCTCCGGCTTTATACGGGGACGGTGAGCTGATCTATGGTCTTTCCTTTTTCCCAGCACCTGCTGTATGAGCGGGTGCATCTGGCGTAGCGCTCGAAGGTCAGACGGGCCTTTCGCTCGTCGCCGTACACCTTCCAGCAGCCGACGCATTTGCAGTTGCGCCCGCCGTTTTCGACAAAGCCGCGCACATCCTCGGGCGGATAGCTGAGGAAAAGCCCTATCTCATGGGGAAAGCCCTTTTCCTCCCTGAGCCGCGAGATGAGCTTTATAACGCATCTGTCGGCGCTTTTGCAGCAGTAGCCCGCGCGCCTGAGTATATCGCGGGCCTGCGCGTCGGAGAGGTCGGCCGAAAGAAGCGCGGGACGATAGACGTATATCAGCGCCCGCCCGCCGCCCGTTTTAAGGGGCAGCGCGCGCAGCCCCTTGGGGACGAGAATGCGGTTGAGCCGCCGAATTTCGCTCTTGAGCTCGGCCGGCGAGGCGACGGGGCAGGTGAACATACTGCCCGTCTTTATGCCGGCGAGGGTGGGCGAGCAGTGCATGATGAGCAGCTCGTCAGACATTCGCGTTCTCCTTCACATAAGAGTCGAGTATATTGCGCAGGGCCGACATTGAGCTCGAATGACAGCGGACGATGGTGGTGCCGGTGCCCTTGAGCTCGCTTACGGCGCATTCGACCATCTTGTGCGACATGGTGTTGGTGAAGAAGACCATCAGCTCGGGTGTGCCCAGCTTTCTGCGGAGGTTGCCGGTGGGCTTGGTGAAGACCTTTGCGTCGAAATTATACTCCTGACACAGGTCCATATAGCGGCGGTACATGCATTCGTTGCCGCCGAGAATAACAGCGCTCATATTTATCTCCGTTTCTTTGTATACAAGGCGTTGGTTAGCGGAAGCTAACTATACTGTCAAAAATTATATCGCTCCTCAAGAGGATCGACAATGACATGATATCAGAATAAAGCGCCTCTGTCAACCGTTTGCGGCAAAAAAGTTAGCGAAAGCTAACGCACTGCGGAAAACCCGGCGCGAGCGCAGTTTTCCGGCCGTTCTGTTTTTGCGTCCGCGGCGGACGCAGGGAAGCGCCGCCGCGGGCGTTCCCTTGCGCCGCATCGACTGCCGTTACTTCCTGAAGGCGGAGAAAAAGCCCTTTTTCTCATAGGGCTCGCACTTGTAGCCCGTCACCTTGTAGCCGGTCGACGCTATCGCCCTTTCGAGTGCGTCGCGGGTGATGTCGTAATCGGTGATAATGACCGTCTCGCCCTTTTTGTGGGAGGAGGTCACGTTTTCAACCGCAAAGCTGCGGCGGATGGCGTCGTTGACGTGGCTCTCGCACATATTGCACATCATGCCGTCGATACCGAGAGTTATTTTGTTCATAGTGATGCTCCTTTATTCATGCTGTTATATTTATATTGAGCCGCATATCTGGTTAGAACCGGCTAACCCGACGGGCTTGTCCAAGCCGCCCGAACGGGCGGCTCTTCACATGTTCAATTATACAGCTTCGTGCGAAAAAAAGTCAATAGCGCGGGAAGGCTCCCCGCGCGGGGCTATCTTTCTATCCCGTCTCGGGCGGCGACGCCGCGGTCGAAGGGGTGTTTTATTTTATTTATTTCGGATACATAGTCGCACAGAAGGACGAGCCTGCCGGACGGGGAGCGGCCCGACATGACGAGCTCCAGCCCCTCGGGCCTCTGCTCTGCCAGCCCGATGAGCAGCTCCTCGCTGAGCGTGCCGCAGGCGACGGCCGTGACGCACTCGTCGAGGACGAGCATGTCGGCCTCCTCGCTGCGGGCCGTGTCGAACGCGCGGCGCAGAGCCTCGTTGTTTTGGGCCGTGAGGACGGCTCTTTTGCCCTCGCACATTTTGAAGGTAAAACAGTCGGGCGCGACGCCGTCGATTACGGTGATCCCCTCCGTTTTCTTTAAAACCGATATCTCGCCGCTTTTGCCGTCCTTGAGAAACTGCGTGAACAGCACCCTTTTCCCGCGGCCGGCGGCGCGCACGGCGAGACCGACGCAGGCTGTGGTCTTGCCCTTGCCCTCGCCGCAGTAGAGATGGATAAGACCCGGGGAGCCGGACATGGCATTGCCTCCTCTCAGTTCTGTTTTACGTATTTTTCTATATTCGCCTGCTCGAAGGTCTGCATGGAGCGATAGACCTCGAGAGCGAGCTGCATCAGGGCGACGGCGCCCACCGCCCCCGTGCCCTCGCCGAGGAACATGCCGCAGTCGATTATGCCGTTCATGCCGAGGGCCTCGAGCACGGCGGCCCCCGCCGGCTCGGCCGAGACGTGGGAGGGGAGCATAAAATCACGGCACGCGGGGGCGAGGAGCTTTGCGCACAGGGCCGCGACCGACGAGATAAAGCCGTCTATAACGACGGGGAGACGGTATGCGGCGGCCCCGATGAAAAGCCCCGTCATGCCCGCTATATCGAGCCCGCCGACCTTGCTCAGCACGTCGAGTGGGTCGCGGGGATCGGGCCGGTTGACGGCAATAGCCTGCTCAATGACGGCAATTTTCCGTTTCAGGGCGGCGTCGCTCAGCCCCGCGCCGCGGCCGGCGGCCCTGCGCGCAGGCAAATCGAGCAGAGCCGATGCGACGGCTGCGGCTGTGGTGGTGTTGCCGATGCTCATCTCGCCCGTAATGAGAATGTCGAAGCCCTGCTCCTTAAAAGCGCGGCACATATCCACCCCGACGAGTATCGCCCGCGCGGCCTGCGCCCTGCTCATGGCGGGGCCGAGGGAGATATCGTTCGTGCCGCGCATGACCTTTTTTATCACAAGGGAGCCCTGCGGCTCCATATCGCGCCCGACGCCGATATCGACCGGCACGGCGGCGGCGCCGATGCGCCGCCCCATGAGGCAGACGCAGCCCCGGCCCGCGGCTATCGACGAGCAGACCGAGGCGGTGACGCCGCTCCCGGTCTGGGTCACCCCCTGCGAGACGACCCCGTTGTCGGCGCACATGACGCATATAACGGGATGGGACAGGGAGACGTCGGGCGTGCCGGCGATTCCGGCCGCCGTCGTTATCATATCCTCAAGACGGCCGAGGGAGGAGAGGGGCTTTGATATATCGTCCCATCTGCGGCGGCAGGCCGCCATTGCGGCCGCGTCAAGTGGGCGTATTAAAGATATATGCTCAACAAGGGCGGGCTCCGGATTCATTTTTCCACCTCGGAAAATCAGTATCGCAGGCGTATGACCGCCGCGCTCTGCGGCGTTGCTTCCAGCTAAAGAATAACATCAGCGCGCGGCGAAGTCAACGCCGCGGGGACGGCGCGGAATTGTCAAATTGGGATTGTTAAAGAGGCGGGATATATGATATAATATACAAAGAAAAATCAGCTTTACGGGGGTGCAGGATGAAAAACGACGTCAACATCAGATTAGCCTCAAGGGAAGACACGCAGCTTATTATGGACCTGATAAAGGAATTCTCCGAATACGAGCACTCGCCCGAGAGGGTGACCGCCACTAAGGAGGATTTCGAGCGCTTCATGTTCGATGAGAAATACGCCGAGACGCTGATATTCTCCGACGAGAGCGGCGTGGTCGGTTATATGATATTCGATTACATATTTGCAACCTACGAGGGCAAGCCCGTGCTTCATATAGAAAACTTCTTCCTCAGAGAATCGGCGAGGGGCAAGGGCTACGGCAAGCGCGGCTTTGAGTATGTCTTCAAGCTGGCTTTGGAGAAGGGCTGCTTCAGGGCCGACTGGACCTGCCTGCACTGGAACGTCAACAGCATGGCGGTGTACGACAAGATGGGTGCGGTGCGCTTCAACGAGAAGCTGATGCAGTACCGCACGCCGCTTGAGGTGATGCAGAGGGTGGCCGGCAATTATTGAGCTTTATTCGGCAGAGCACCGTAAAAATCCATCTCAGCTTACGGAGGATTGAAACATGGCAGATAAAAAACAGGCACTTGACACCGCCCTTGCCGGCATAGAAAAGCGCTTCGGCAAGGGGGCGGTGATGCAGCTCGGGCAGAATTCCGCGATGAACATAGACGCCATACCGACCGGCTCCATCGGCCTCGATATCGCCCTCGGCATCGGCGGGCTGCCGAGGGGCAGAATTGTCGAGATATACGGGCCCGAATCGTCGGGCAAGACGACGGTGGCCCTCAGCTGCATTGCGCAGGCGCAGAAGCTGGGCGGCACGGCGGCCTTCGTCGACGCCGAGCACGCCATAGACCCGACCTATGCGAGCACCCTCGGGGTCAACATAGACGAGCTGCTCGTATCCCAGCCCGACGACGGCGAGCAGGCCCTCGAGATAACCGAGGCCCTCGTGCGCTCAAGCGCGGTCGACATACTTGTAGTCGATTCGGTCGCGGCGCTCGTGCCGAGGGCCGAGATTGACGGCGAAATGTCCGACGCGCTGGTGGGGGCGCACGCCCGCATGATGTCAAAGGCCATGAGAAAGCTGGCGGGGGCGATTTCCACCTCCAACTGCCTTGCGATATTCATAAATCAGCTGCGCGAGAAGGTGGGGGTGGTCTACGGCAATCCCGAGGTGACGACCGGAGGACGGGCGCTGAAATTCTATTCCAGCGTGCGCCTCGAGGTGCGCAGGGCCGAGCAGATAAAATCGGGCAGCGAGGTCATAGGCAGCCGCACCAAGGTAAAGGTCGTAAAGAGCAAGGTCGCGCCCCCCTTCAAGGACGCCGAGTTCGATCTGATGTACGGCAGGGGGATTTCCCGCTCGGGCGAGGTGGTGGACCTCGCGGTAAAGCTGGGGCTTATACAGAAGAGCGGCTCGTGGTTCAGCTATGAGGACAACAGGCTTGCCCAGGGAAGGGATAACGTAAAAGCTCTGCTCGAGAGCAACGACGAGCTGATGAAGACCCTGACCGACGAGATAATGGCCCGCCGCGACGAGATAGCAAAGATGCCCTCGGGCAGAAAGGGCGTGCTGGCCCCGCCTGTGGGCATAGACGTGCTGCGCAGCGACGAGGACTGATAAATAAGGGCTGAAAAAACCAGATGAAGATAGTATCCGTCAGGCTGAACAAAAAGGATAAGACGCGCTGTCTGCTTTCGCTCGACGACGGCAGCGACGCCGACATCACGGTCGACGCCCTCGTCGGGCACCGCCTGTCGGTGGGCTGCGAGGTCGACTGCGGGCTCATCGCCCGTCTCGAGCGGGAGAGGGCGGTCCAGAGTGCGAGCAGCAGGGGATACGACCTGCTCTCCTACCGTCAGCACAGCAAAAAGGAGCTCGTGGGCAAGCTGATAAAAAAGGGCGAGGACCCCGAGGCGGCCGGTCGGGCCGTCGAGAGGCTCTGCGATATGGGGGTGCTCGACGAGAGAGAATACGCTTCGGACAGGGCGGCTCAGCTGATAAAAAAGGGCTGCTCGCCCGCCTTTGCCGCGCGCGAGCTGATCGCAAAGGGAATCGACAGGCAGACGGCGCAGGAGGCGGCCTTTTCCCGGTGCCCCGACGCCGAGGGCGCGGTGCGCGCGTTTATCGAAAAGCGGGCGCGCGGTCCCCTCGACGACAGAAAAGAGAGGGACAGGATAACGCGGGCGCTGCTGCGCTACGGCTGGAAATACGACGAATTCAGGCACATATTGGACGAATACGCCCGGGAGGAGGGCTTTTGCGAATGATAAAGGCTGCAATGATATCGCTCGGCTGCTCAAAGAACCTCGTTGACGCCGAGACCATGCTCGGCGCCATACAGCAGAGGGGCTGGCAGACGGAGGAAGATCCGTCGAAGGCCGACGTCATTGTCGTCAACACCTGCGGCTTTATAGAGGACGCCCAGAGAGAATCGATAGACACCGTTCTCGAAATGGCCGAATATAAGAAAACGGGGCGCTGCCGCGCCCTTATAGTCACGGGCTGCATGGCCCAGATGTTCAGGGAGCAGGTCAAAAGGGAGCTGCCCGAGGTCGACGCGGTGCTGGGTACGGGCAGCTATGAAAAGATATGCGAGGCGATAGAAAACGCCCTCGAGGGCAGGTTTTACGACAGCTTCATGCCGATAGACAGGGGGGTCATGCACGGCGACGCAAGGATAGTCACCACCCCATTTTACACGGCCTTTCTCAAAATCGCCGAGGGCTGCTCCAACCGCTGCGCCTACTGCGCGATACCCATGATACGCGGGCCCTTCCGCAGCCGCCCTATGGAGGATATTGTAAGGGAGGTCGAGGGCCTCGCAAAAAGCGGGGTAAAGGAGCTCATCGTCATCGCGCAGGACACGACGAGATACGGAGAGGACATATATAAAAGACCCTCCCTCGCGGAGCTGCTAAAAAGGCTGTGCGCTGTCGGCGGGATAGAGTGGATACGGGTCCACTACTGCTATCCCGAGAGGATAGACGACGAGCTGATCGAAACCTTCGCGCAGGAGAAAAAGCTGCTGCACTATTTCGACATACCGGTGCAGCACTGCTCTGATAAGATATTGAAGGCAATGCGCAGAAGGGGCGACGGGGCCCTCGTGCGCTCGGTTATAAAGAGGATAAGGGAACGCATGCCCGACGCCGTTATCCGCACGACGCTGCTGGTGGGCTTCCCCGGCGAGGACGACGGGGATTTTGAGGAGCTCTGCGCCTTCGTCGACGAGATGCGCTTTGAGAGGCTGGGGGTATTCGCCTTTTCCCCGCAGGAGGGAACGCCGGCCTGTACGATGGACGGTCAGGTCGACGAGGAGACGAAAAAGCGCCGCGCCGAGCTCATCATGCAAAAGCAGAACATTATAAGCGCCGAGTTTGCCCGCTCGCAGGTCGGGCGTGAGCTTGACATCCTGTGCGAGGGGGCCGATGAGAACGGCGTATACTTCGGGCGGAGCTATATGGATTCCCCCGACGTCGACCCGCGCGTCTATTTTACATCCGAAAGGGGGGTCGGCGCAGGCGAAACGGTGCGCTGCCGGGTGACGGGCTGCGACGAATATGACCTGTTTGCAAGAGAGGAGGAACAGGCGCGATGAATCTTCCGAACAAGCTGACCATATTCCGCATAATTCTGGTGCCGGTGTTCGTTATATGCTGCTATTCGCACAACCTGTATTTCAACGGGTGCGCGGCCGTTATATTCGTCGTCGCGTCGCTGACCGACACCCTCGACGGGTATATTGCGAGAAAATACAATCTGGTTACCGATTTCGGCAAATTCCTCGACCCGCTGGCCGACAAGATACTTGTCACGGCGGCGATAGTGATGCTGGTCGATTTCGGCCGCATGCCGGCGTGGATATGCATAACGATACTTGCAAGGGAATTTGTCGTGACGGGCCTTCGCATCGTCGCAATACAGTCGGGCAGGGTCATAGCCGCGAGCAAATGGGGCAAGCTCAAGACAATAATACAGATGGTGGGGCTGACGATAATGCTGCTGCGCCTGCCCCAGTGCATTGTTGCGGGAATAAACACCGACACCGTAATCAACTGGGCCATGCTGATCGTTACAGTATGGTCGGGCTGCGATTATCTGATAAAGAACGTCGACCTTATAAGGCAGACGAAATAACAGGGCGAAACTGAAGGGGGAGGTGAGGAAATGGCGATGTCTGGTATGCTTCTGGGCGCTGTGGCGGTTGTGCTGGTGCTGGTGGTTGCCGCCGTTGCGATTTCACAGAAAAACAAATGATTGACAAAGTCCCGGCGTTGGGATAAGATTTATTATACATCGGCACGCGGGGCGGCGCTTGGTGTGCGCTGCGTGCAAAAGCTGAATATCAGGGGCGTCTGAGCAGAGAAGAGTAGACCCGGTCGAGGCAGACAAAGAGAGCCCTCCGCACGGTGAGAGGGGGGCGGATGCCGCGGGCTGAAGTGCGCTCTGCGAGCCCTCGGCCCAATAAGCCGCGTATCGGCCGCGTTAAGGCCGCCGAAGCTATAAGGCAGAGTGGGACCGCGGAAGATAAAGCCGCCTCTGGATAATCAGAGGCGGCTTTTTTTATCGGGACGGGCTTTTTTGAGGGCCGCCCGCGGTCTGTCGGAGGACGGGATATGTTTTTTTCGAAAATAAGGGACGACATACGGGCCGTAAAGGAGAGGGACCCCGCCGCGAGAAATTCCCTCGAGGTGCTGCTGCTCTACTCCGGCCTGCACGCCGTGATATATTACAGGATAGCAAACTGGTTCTACCGGCACAGGCTGTTTTTCATTGCGAGATTCGTGTCGCAGACGGCGAGATTCCTGACGGGGATAGAAATACATCCCGGCGCCAAGATAGGCAGGGGCCTCTTTATCGACCACGGCAGCGGCATCGTCATAGGCGAGACGACCGAGATAGGCGACAACTGCACGCTCTATCAGAACGTCACCCTCGGCGGCACCGGCAAGGACAAGGGAAAAAGGCACCCCACACTCGGCGACAACGTCCTCGTAGGGGCGGGGGCGAAGGTGCTCGGACCGTTCAGGCTGGGCAACAACGTGAAGGTCGCGGCCAACGCCGTGGTGCTCGAGGCCATACCCGACAACTGCACGGCGGTCGGCGTTCCGGCACGCGTCGTGCGCGTCAGGGGGCAGAAGCCCACCTCCGAGCTCGACCATGTGCATATCACCGATCCCGTAGCCCAGCAGATGTGCCACATGGAGATGGAGATAGAGCGCCTGCAGAAGCTGCTCGCCTCCATCAGGGACGTACAGGCGGCGGAGGCCGTATTCTCGGCCGAATCCTCGGGCGAATCCGACGCGCCCGACGCCATACAGGACGACGAATACTGATAAATCGGAATTACCGTCATAAATCATTGACGCATACAGACGTATATAACGGAAAGGAAAGATATCTATGCAGGTCTTCAACACCCTCACAAGAAAAAAGGAGGAGTTCGTGCCCATCGAGGAGAACAAGGTGCGCATGTATTCCTGCGGGCCGACGGTGTACAACTATTTCCATATAGGGAACGCCCGCCCGTTTATAATTTTCGACACGCTGCGCCGATATTTCGAATATCGCGGCTATGAGGTGAAATTCGTGCAGAATTTCACCGACATCGACGACAAGATGATTAAGCGCGCAAACGAGGAGGGCATAACCGTAAAGGAGCTCGCCGAGCGCTTTATAGCCGAGTATTACACCGACGCGCAGGGCCTCGGCGTGCGCGCCGCCTCGGTCCATCCGAGGGCGACCGAGAATATAGACGCCATAATCGATATGATAAAGACCCTCATTGACAAGGGGCACGCCTACGAGGTCAACGGCGACGTGTATTTTGATACAAAGAGCTTCGGCGGCTACGGAAAGCTGTCCCACCAGCCGCTCGAGGAGCTGGAGGCGGGCGCGAGGATAGAGGTCAACGACGTAAAGCGCGACCCGATGGACTTCGCCCTCTGGAAGGCCGAAAAGCCCGGCGAGCCCTCGTGGGAGAGCCCGTGGGGCAAGGGCCGCCCCGGCTGGCACATAGAGTGCTCGGCCATGGCCAACCGCTACCTCGGCAAGACCATAGATATCCACTGCGGCGGTCAGGACCTCGCCTTCCCCCACCACGAGAACGAGATAGCCCAGAGCGAATCGGCCAACGGCTGTGAGTTTTCCCACTATTGGATGCACAACGGCTACATCAACGTCGACAACGTGAAGATGTCGAAATCCCTCAACAACTTCTTCACAGTGCGCGACGTGGCGAAGGTCTACGGCTATGAGCCGGTGCGCTTTTTCATGCTCTCGGCCCACTACCGCAGCCCGATAAACTACTCGGCCGACATACTCGAGCAGGCCAAGACCTCCCTCGAGCGCATATACACCTGCAAGGAGAATCTTGAATTTGTGCTTTCGGGCGACGTATTCGGCGAGGCTGAGAACAGGCAGGAGATAATCGACAGGCTCGATTCGAGAAAGCAGCAGTTCATCGACGCGATGGACAACGACCTCAACACGGCCGACGCGATCGCCGCCATTTTCGAGCTCGTAAAGGACGCCAACACCATCGCCGCCCCCGAGGGGCGGGCCGACAGGGAGACGGTGCGGCACGCCTACGACCTGCTCATGGAGCTGTGCGGGGTGCTGGGTCTGCTGACGAGAAAGAAGGAGAATCTCGACAGCGATATAGAGGAGCTGATCGAAAAGCGCCGGCAGGCGAGGAAGGAAAAGAACTTCAAGCTTGCCGACGAGATACGCGACGGCCTCAAGGCCCGCGGAATTATCCTCGAGGATACCCCTCAGGGCGTGAAGTGGCACAGGGAATAAGATACGGTTATAACGGCAAAAAACAAAGAACGGAGGATAAAGCGGCGCTTTATCCTCCGTTTGTTTTTGGTTTTTTTGGTTTTTGGCTTTTTGCTTTGCAGGGCTTTTGCGGGAATATGGGACGTCGCTGGCCGCCAGAATCACAGCAGGCTCGCATGCGTGAGCCGGCAGTAGGTTGCACCGTCCTCCTCGTAGGTGTCGAACACGCCCCTGACGGTAACGTCGCTGCCTGCCTCGGGATAGTCCTCCGGACGGGAAAGGTCCCCGTCGAGCACGAACTCGATGCCCTGCGCGCAGCAGGCGGTCGCGTCCTGTATGATGCAGGCGTAGTAATACTTATCCGTCGTTTCGTCGTGATAAACGGACATGGAGCCCGCCATTGTGACGGTCCTGCCGATATAGTCCTCGGGATAGACCATCATGTTGTAGACCTCGCCGTAGACCATTGTGGCCGAAAGGACGGTCAGATCCACGTCGCCGCCGTTTTCTCCGGAATACGCGGACGGGGCGGCGGATTCGTCCCGGGGAGTCATCTGCGGGGAAGATACGGCAGGGTCAAACGCGGCGGATGCGGCCGACGGCGCCGGCGGTTCGGACGCAGGGGGAGAGCTCTGCCCGCCCGAGCAGGAGCACAGTATTATTGCGGCCGCCGCGGCAGCGGCGAAAGCTGAAAAACGTCTCATATTCTCACCTGTTTATTGTGCTGCTGATTATTTGAGGGCTCCGCGCAGCACGTCGAGATTTTTCTCCATAATTGAAATATAGGTCGCGCCTCCCTCGATATCGGCCGACGTCGTGCCCTGCATGGAATCCATAACGGCGACAGTCCGGCTTTTGTCGGCAGAGTTGTCGATTACGGTACGGGCGACGTCGTGGTTGGGGCCCTCTATGGTGAGGACCGTGTCAAGGCCAAGCTCGTCGAGTTTTTTTGCCAGAAAGATGACGGTCTCGAAGCTGGCCTCGGTCTCGGCGCTGCAGCCCGAAAAGGCCGCGTAGTAATTTATGCCGTAGTCGTCGACGAGGTAGCGGAAGGGGAAGCGGTCGCCGAACAGGAGGGTGTTTTTTGAGCCGGACTTTACCGCGGCGGCATATTCCTCGTCGAGGGCCGAGAGGCGGGCGGCGTAGCTGTCGGCGTTTGCCGCGTAGAGGTCGCCGTTTTCGCCGTCAAGGGCCATGAGAGCCCCTGCTATGCTGCGCACAAAGAGCCGGGCGTTGCGCAGGGACAGCCACACGTGCTCGTCATATTCCGTATCGTCGCGGTCATGGTCCTCGTCGTGGTCATGGTCCTCATCATGGTCCTCATCGTGGTCATGGTCGTGATCGGCCTCCATGCCCTCTGTGAGCTCCTCCCGTTTGGCGTCGTCGCCGAGCAGGTCAAGCAGGGAGATGACCTGCATGTCCTTGTTGGACGCCTCTTTGAGGGCGTCGGCCGCCCACTCGTCCGATTCGCCGCCGACATAGATGAAAATATCGCAGGAGGATATTTTTGTTATATCGGCTACGGTGGGCTGATAGCTGTGCAGGTCGGCGCCGCTGTCGAGCAGAAGGGTGAGCTCGACGTCGGCGGGATTGTCGCCGAGGACCTCTCTGGCCCAATCGTAGGCCGGGAATATGGTCGCAACGACGCTCAGACGATTATCGGAATGTGAGGAGGGCGCGACGGCGCCATCCGAACACGCCGCAAGGCCGGCTGTCATCACCGCAGCCAGCAGAAGGGATAATATACGTTTCAAATCAGAGAACCTCCGTGATATCTGTTTTTTCGATGCGGGACAGACGGGCCCCGCGGGCCGTTTCAGTCAGATATCGAGTCTGACCCCCGCGCTGACGGGAGAAATGCCGTAAAAGCCAAACAAAGGCAGCCCGCAGCGCACATTCGGCGGCGGCGCGGCGGGGGAAGCCGCGAGCGGAGCCGCAGAGCAAAGCGCGGCCGAGAGCCTGCCGACGGCGGCTGCGAGGATGCAGACGGGGCAATTCTCGCCGGTGCACTCATGCCCGGCTTCGAGAGCCTCGACGGCGGCCGAAAGCAGCATGAAAACGGCCAGAAAAACCGCAAGAACAAGGGCGGCGCGTGAGGCCGTCTCTTTTTTTGAATATAAGAGTGACATATTGACCTGCCTTTTAAACAGACGGCGGGGATAAAGCGCCGTAAAAACAAAAAAGACCGCGCGCAGCATCTGCCGGCGCCGGTCTTGAGGGAAAAGCGGGACAGCGGGGATTTATCCCCCGCCCGTACGGTCTGACGACCAAGCGAAAAAAAGCGGCGTCGCTCTGCACGGCGAAATTTAAGAATGATTCCTGAATTGATATTATACATATTTTGCCTCTATTGTCAATATGCAAATCATTCTTAAATTCGACAGGGCAGGAAGGCGCCGTCAGGTCGCGGGATTATTCGCCGCCTCACGGAGGGCTTTCAGGTACGCGGAGGGGTCGGCGCAGCGCATAAAGCCGCTCATGACGCACGCGCCGGCGGCTCCCCGGGCGCGGCAGAGGGCGATATTGCCCTCCGATATGCCGCCTATGGCGTACACCGGTATGGACACGCTGCGGCAGACCTCGCCGAGAAAATCGAGCCCGCGGGGCGCAAGGCCCCTCTTGCAGTCGGTCGCAAAGACGTGGCCCGCCGTGACGTAGGTGCAGCCGAGGGCCTGCGCGCGGACGGCGTCGTCCGCGCTGTGACAGGAGGCGCCGAGCTCGGTAAGGTCGGCGCGCTGCTCGCGCGGCATGAGAGACAGGGTGTGCAGCGGCATGTGGAGGCGCTTCGCGCCGAGCTTGTCCGCGGCGTCGGCAAAGGAGTGGAGGATAAGCTCGACGCCGTGACCGGCGCAGATATCGGCGGCCTTCGCCGCAAGGCCGAGATACTCGGCCTCCGGCAGGTCCTTTTCGCGAAGGATTATCCCGTCGGGGCGGGCGGCGGCGATTTTTTCAAGCCTGTCCGTAAAGTCCCCGCCGCAGAGGGCGCGGCAGGTGACGCAGATTATCTTAAACATAGAGGTAGTCGTTGAGCACGGGCTGGAGGCCCTCGCCCGATATGTCGCTGTACATCTTCTCGAGCGAGCGGCTGTCGTCTATCTCGAACTGCTCGTCGCCGCTCTCGCCGCTCTCCTTTCCGGTGTACTTGCTCTCGTGGTCGCCTATGCCGGTCGAAACGCCGGCCGAGACCTTTGTCGCGGCTATCTTTACTATCCCGTTGCGGAACTCGGAGCTCTCGCGGGAGGATACCGTGATGCCGACGTACGGCAGGAAGATGCGGTAGGCGCACAGCACCTGGCAGAGCTGCTTCTGCCCGACGTCGAGGGGGCTGATTTTGTCGTTGTTGATTATCGGCCTCAGACGGGGGCAGGACAGGGACATCTCGGCCTGCGGATACTTGCGCTGGAGATAGTAAACGTGCATGGCGCTCGCAAGGGCGTCCTTCCGGAAGTCGGACAGGCCGAGCAGCGCCGAGAAGGCGACGCCCCGCATGCCGCCTCTGAGGGCCCTCTCCTGCGCGTCGAAACGGTAGGGCCAGACGCGCTTGTGACCCATGAGGTGCAGCGTCTCGTATTTTGCGGCGTCGTAGGTCTCCTGAAAGACGGTGACGTAGTCGGCCCCGCACTCGTGCAGATAGCGGTATTCATCGGTATTGAGGGGGTATATCTCGAGGCCGACCATTCTGAAATACTTTCTTGCGAGTTTGCAGGCCTCGCCTATATAGTCGACCCCGCTCATGGAGCGGCTCTCGCCGGTGAGGATGAGTATCTCCTCCATGCCGCTGTCGGCTATGACCTTCATCTCGTGCTCTATCTGCTCAAGGGAGAGCTTCATGCGCTTTATGTGGTTGTAGCAGTTGAAGCCGCAGTAGACGCAGTAGTTCTCGCAGTAATTCGCTATATAGAGGGGGGTGAACAGATAGACCGTGTTGCCGAAGTGCTTGCCGGTCTCGCTGCGGGCCCTTTGGGCCATCTGCTCGAGGAAGGGCTCGGCCGCGGGGGAAAGCAGGGCCTTGAAATCCTCCGTCGAGCAGCTCTCGTGCTCGAGGGCGGCCCTGACGTCCTTCGGGGTGTATTTCGTATAATCGTACGACTCCATCTGGGTCATGACCTGACGGCAGACGTCGGACTCGATTATCTCCATGCCGGGGAGATACTCCATGTGACTTTTTCTCGAGGAGGGGTCGCTCTCGAGGCGGTGCTTTTTCTCAAGCGCCTCGGGAGAGAGGAATTCCGAATCTATAAGGAACTGATTGCCCATGTCACACGCCCCCTTAATCGCGCAGGAAGCCGGTCAGCGGGTCGGAGGCCGACGCGCCGCGCACCAGCACTCGGCCGAGGCCCGAAAGGTACGCCTTGCGGCCCGCCTCTATCGCCTGACGGAAGGCGCTTGCCATCATGGGCAGGTCGCCCGCCGTGGCAAGGGCTGTGTTGGACATGATGGCGGCGGCCCCCATCTCCATAGCCTCGCAGGCCTGGGAGGGACGGCCTATGCCGGCGTCGACGATGACGGGAAGGTCGATTTCGTCGATGAGTATCTGTATAAAGTCGCGCGTCGCAAGGCCCTTGTTCGAGCCGATGGGCGAGGCGAGCGGCATAACGGCCGCGGCGCCCGCGTTTGCAAGGTCGCGGGCGACGTTGAGGTCGGGATACATATAGGGCAGGACCACAAAGCCCTCCTTTGCGAGCAGCTCGGTCGCAAGTATGGTCTGCTGATTGTCGGGCAGGAGGTACTTCGAATCCCTCATTATCTCTATTTTTACAAAGTTGCCGCAGCCGAGCTCGCGCGCAAGACGGGCTATGCGCACCGCCTCCTCCGCGCTGCGGGCGCCCGAGGTGTTGGGCAGCAGGGTTACGCCCTTGGGAATATAGTCGAGGATATTCTCCTTCTCCCTGGTGTTGGCGCGGCGCACGGCGAGGGTGATTATCTCGGCCCCCGCATCCCTGACCGCGGCCTCGATGAGGCTCAGCGAATACTTGCCCGAGCCGAGTATGAAGCGTGAGGTGAATTCATGCCCGCCGAGGACGAGCTTGTCGTTTTTGATGTCGTTGTTCATTTATCGTTCTTCCTTCTTTTGAATTGGGGCTTTTTGAGTGGATGGCGCCATGCGCTTACGCCTCGCGGAGCCCGGCGAGGATGCGAAGCACGGTGTGGGCCTGATGTGCGGCGCAGACCATGACGCGGGGGGCGAAAAGCCCGTCGCCGTCGCTTACGTCGCTGACGCCGTCGCCGCAGAGGTAGAAGCGCTCGGTGACGCGTCTGGTCTTTATGGTGTTGGCGCTGCCGATGCCGGCCATGCCGGAGGCCGAGACGACGTATTTGTCGGGCATGGTCTCGAGCACGCGGTTGACGAGCATGGCCTTTGCCTGCGGATTGTCGAAGGCCTCACAGACGATGTCGGCGTCTTTGAGCAGCCTGCCGCAGTTTTCGGGCGAGAGCCTTTCGCTGAAAGCGGATATTTCGATTATCGGCGATATCTCGCGCAGGTTGGCGGGCAGCGCCTCGGCTTTGGGCATGCCAACCTGCGCCGCCTTGTACTGCTGGCGGTGGAGGTTGGTTATGTCCACCCTGTCGAAATCGATCAATATCAGCCGGCCGATCCCTGCGCGGGTAAGGCACACCGCTATGTTGGAGCCGAGGCCTCCGAGCCCGCAGACGGCGACGACGGCCGACGAGAATCTCTCCTGCAGGTCCCTTCCGTGCCGCTCCTCGAGGGCGCGGCGAAACTCCGCTGCACAAGGGGCGCCCATATCAACCGCCCCCCACAAAGCTGACTATCTCAATCGCGTCGCCGTCGCAAAGGACGGTATCGGCGTAACACGCCTTGGGGACTATCTCGCCGTTGCGCTCGACCGCGATGCGGGTCAGGTCGTAATCGGTCGTTTGGAGATATTGTGCGAGGGTCTTGCCGGCGGCGTCTGCCAAAAGCTCGTTTATCTTTACCATACACATTCCTCCCGAAAAATCAAAAGCGGGAAAATACCGACCTGGTAAGTTCCCGCTCAACAGACAACAGTTCCTACGTTGGCATTATCCAAATCAGGTGTAAGGGTCGAAGGTGACACCTTCCTCTCAGCCTGTCTCACAAGCTCCCCGATGTTCAGTTCTCAATTATTTTACATCAACACGGCGGATATTGCAAGGGGTTTGTGAAAAAAGCCCGCCGCGGACCGTGCGGGGCCGCGGCGGGCTTGACGCCTGTTTTGAAGGAAAACGGATCAGTCGGTGCACAGGCCGAGCTTGTCGAGCACGTAGAAGGAAAGGCCGAGCACGACGCCGGTCACCGCGGCGAGAGTCATGCCGGAGATGGAGGCGTTGAAGACATTGATGCTCAGCCCCGAAAGACCAGCCACGAACACAACTGAGGTCATGATGAGGTTGCGGGACCTGCCGTAGTCCACCTGCCGGTCGACGAGGATGCGCAGGCCCGACGCGCCTATCATGCCGTAGAGCAGGAAGGTGATGCCGCCGATGACGTCGCCCGGGATGGTGCCGATGAGGGCCGACAGCGGGCCGATGAAGGCCATGAGTATGGATATTATGGCGGCGCCGCCGATAACCTGAACGCTGTATACGCCGGTGACGGCCATAACGCCGATATTCTCACCGTAGGTGGTGGTGGGTACAGAGCCGATGAGGCCCGAAAGGGCGGTCGAGAAATTGTCGGCGAATATCGAGCGGTGAAGGCCCGGGTCCTTTATAAGGTCGCGGCCTACAACCTTGCTCGTTACGACCTGATGGCCGATATGCTCGGCCGTGATGACAAGGATGACCGGCGCTATGGTGACAATGGCCGAAAGGTCGAATTTTGCGAGCCTGAAGGCGGGAATGGTAAAGAGCTTTGTCTCAAGAACGGGGGTAAAATCCACTATGCCGCACAACAGCGCCGTTATGTAGCCGCAGGCCATTGCTATGAGCAGGGGCACGGTGGAGAAAAAGCCGCGGAAGATGACCGAGCCGAAAATCGCAACGCCGAGTGTCACGGCAAAGACGAGTATATCCTGCCATGTCCTCGAATCGGTCATTATGTTGGCGCCGATAGCCCCGCCCGTAACGGTGTTGCCGGCGAGCTCAAGGCCGATGAGGGCGACTATGGGGCCCATGGCCGCGGGAGGAAGGACGATGTCTATCCAGTCGGTGCCGAATTTCCATATAACGGCGGCGATAATCATGCCCAGGCAGCCGACTATTACAAAGCCGCCCTGGGCGTATTCAAAGCCCATTGAAGCGATTATCCCGCCCGCAGGCGCAAGAAAAGCAAAGCTGGACCCGAGATAGGCCGGCGCTTTGCCCTTTGTCACGAATATGAATAAAAGAGTGCCGACGCCGTTCATAAAAAGAACGATGCCGGGATTGATGCCGAACAGAACCGGAACGAGGACCGAAGCGCCGAACATGGCGAACACGTGCTGTATCGACAGCGGTATCAGCTCGTGCGCGGGCACGCGCTCCTCGACCTGGATGATTCTTTTGCTGCTCAAACCGATGACCCCCCGATGTAGTTTATTTTTATGCAAATTATAACACCAAACTCCGCCGAGGGCAACGCCGCAAGGACAAAAAATGATATTTTTTGTCCTCCTTCGCCGAAAAGGGCGGCGAAGGCGCCGGCAGGCGGACGAAAGGGCCCCCCGCCGGCGCTGCGGGCGCGCGGGCCTTGACGAAAAGGCGAAAAGCCACTTTACAAAAGCTTCGTTATATTATAAAATATCAGTGGTTTTACCGCGCGGCGGCAGGAGCCTGACGGACGCGGCGCGCCGTCGCGGCGGTCCTCGCGCCGCCCGGGCGGGATCGGCTTTTCCGCCGGGCTGCCGCAGGGGCGGCTTTTATTTTTATCATATTGGCCCGCCGCAGGGGCAGTGCCCTGAAGCGGGGCGCGGGAAGATAAACAGCAGCAATCAGAGGTGTGACATGAAAAAACTAATGCTTGGCAACGAGGCCGTGGCACGCGGCATATATGAAGCGGGCGCGTCAGTCGTCTGTTCCTACCCAGGGACGCCCTCGACAGAGATAACGGAATTCGCATCCCTCTACGACGAGGTGTACTGCGAATGGTCCCCCAATGAGAAGGTCGCGCTGGAGGCGGCCCTCGGCGCGTCGATAGCGGGAGCGCGCGCTGCCTGCGCGCAGAAGCACGTCGGCCTGAACGTCGCGGCCGACCCGCTCTATACCGCGGGCTACACCGGCGTGAACGGCGGCCTTGTGATATGCGTGGCCGACGACCAGGGGATGCACTCCTCCCAGAACGAGCAGGATTCGCGCCATCACGCGATAGCGTCGAAGGTGCCCATGATAGAGCCGGCCGACAGCGGCGAGTGCCGCGATTACACGAAGCTGGCCTTTGAGATATCGGAGAAGTTCGACACGCCGGTCATCTTGCGCCTTACGACCCGCGTGGCCCACTCCCAGTCGACGGTGGAGCTGCTCGACAGGGCGGATATTCCGCTGAGGGAGTATAAAAAGGACCCTTCAAAATACGTCATGATGCCGGCCGCCGCCAAGGGCCGCCACGTGTTCGTCGAGGAGAGGACGAAAAAGCTCGTCGAATACGCCGAGACCTCGCCCCTCAACCGCGTCGAGATGAACGGCAGGTCGATAGGAATAATCACGGCGGGCATCGCCTATCAGTACGCAAAGGAGGCGCTGGGCGACGGCGCGTCCTACCTCAAGCTGGGGATGGTAAATCCCCTGCCGGTCGAGCTGATAAGGGACTTTGCAAAAAAGGTCGACAGGCTCGTCGTCATCGAGGAGCTCGACCCGATAATAGAGAACCATTGCAAGACGATAGGGGTAGACGTCGAGGGCAAGGAGCTCTTCTCTCTGCTCGGCGAGTATACCGCTTCGATGATAAGGGAGAAGCTGCTCGGCAGGAGGAACGATATATATTCCTGCGATATGGCGGCTCCCGTTCGTCCGCCGGTGCTGTGCCCCGGCTGCCCTCACCGCGGGACCTTCTATACCCTCTCGAAGCTGGGCCTTCACGTCTTCGGCGACATAGGCTGCTACACTCTCGGCGCGCTGCCGCCGCTGGGCGCCATCGACACGACGATATGCATGGGCGCGTCGATTTCCGCCCTGCACGGCGCGGCAAAGGCGAGAAAGGAAATGGCGGGAAGCTCGGTCGCCGTGATAGGCGATTCGACCTTCATGCATTCGGGCATAACGGGGCTGTGCGACATAGTCTACAACAAGGGCATAGCGACCGTGATAATACTTGACAACTCGATCACCGGCATGACCGGCCACCAGCAGAACCCGACGACGGGCAGGACAATAAAGGGCGAAGAGACCTATGCGATAAAGCTGGAGGACATCGCGAGGGCATGCGGAGTCAGGCGCATTCGCACCGTCGACCCCTACGAGCTCGAGGAGTTTGAAAGGGCGGTAAAGGAGGAGGTCGCGGCGCCCGAGCCGTCGGTGATAATCGCAAAGCGGCCCTGCGTGCTGCTCAAGAGCGTAAAGACCAACCCGCCCCTTGCAGTCGACCCGGACAAGTGCCGGAGCTGTAAGATGTGCATGAAGATAGGCTGCCCGGCGATTTCGATGAAATCGGGCAAGGCCGGAATCGACCCGACCCTGTGCGTCGGCTGCGACCTGTGCGTTAAGATGTGCAAATTCGGCGCCATAGGCGCAAGGGAGGAGTGAGAAAAATGACTGCAAATTCTACGACCAACGTTATGTTCGTGGGGGTGGGCGGTCAGGGAACCCTCCTTGCGAGCCGCCTGCTGGGCCGCGTGCTGACCGATGCGGGGTATGACGTGAAGGTATCGGAGGTGCACGGCATGAGCCAGCGCGGAGGCAGCGTTGTGACCTACGTCCGCTACGGCAAAAGCGTCGCTTCGCCGATAGTCGAAAAGGGGGAGTGCGACGTCATCGTCGCCTTCGAGCAGCTCGAGGCGCTGCGCAGCTTGCCCTATCTGTCCAAAAAGGGGACGCTCATAGTCAATACCCAGAAGATAGACCCGATGCCGGTAATCACCGGCGCCGCCTCCTATCCCGATGGGATAATCGAGGCCCTGCGCGCTGCGGGGGCAGACGTGACAGATATCGACGCTCTGCCCAAGGCCCGCGGGAGCGGCTCGGTCAAGGCGGTCAACACGGTGCTGCTCGGCGTTGCGGCAAAAAGGCTCGGCCTGCCGAAGGAGGCCTTCCTCGACGCCATCGACGCGATTGTGGCCGAGAAATTCCGCGCGATAAACAAAAAGGCCTTTGCCGCAGGCTACGGAGAGGAATAATTGCCCGCCCGAGGGCGTGACGATTGAACGCGCGCCCGGGCCGGTGTATAATAATTACGCAGGACGTATTGTCGCAAGAATATCACAGGCGCAGGCCGGATTTTGAAGGGAGGATATGACAATGGCTGTAAAACAGCTCTCGGTTTTTATCCAGAACGAGCCCGGAAAGATGACAAGAGCGGCGTCGGCTTTGAGCGGAGCGAATGTCGATATCAGGGCCATGTCCATAGCCGATACCACCGATTTCGGCATACTCAGGCTCATAGTCGACGAGCCTGAGAGAGCGCGCGACGCTCTGCGCGCGGCAGGCTGCACGGTATCGCTCAGCGAGGTGCTGGCGGTCGAGGTGGACGACAGGCCCGGCGGCCTGGCGAAGGTCATAGCGGCCCTCAGCGACAGCGGGGTCAATATCGAATATATTTACGCCTTTGTGGCAAGGAGCAGCGATAAGGCCTATGTTATACTCAAGCCCGGCGATATCGCCGCGGCGGAGGAATCGCTGAGCCGCGCGGGGATACGCCTCATAGACGGCAGCGAGATATACGGTATCTGACGGCGGCGCTGAAGAAGGGGTGTGATTATATACGGTCACACCCCTTTGAAATGTCTGCCCGCCGACAGGGCAGGGCGGCCGGTACGGTATCAAATACGGCATAAGGAGAAAAAAGATGTCATTTTCCGTAAGTCCCGCAGTCGAGAGGCTGTGCGAGGAGGCGCTCGGGGCGGTGCGCCCGGCATTTGAAGATATAGATGCCACAGCGTGGGAAAACCAGAAGAAGGTGCAGCGTGCCTTTTATGACAACAGGGTGAGCGACACCCACTTCGCCGGCACTACCGGCTACGGCTACGACGACCGCGGCCGCGACGTGTGCGAGGCGGTCTTCGCGCAGATATTCGGCTGTGAGAGCGCGATAGTGAGATATTCGCTCGTATCGGGCACCCATGCGCTGTGCGTCGCCCTTTTCGGGGTGATGCGTCCGGGCAGGACCCTGCTCGCCGTGACGGGCAAGCCTTACGACACCCTCGACGAGGTGATAGGTCTGCGCGAGGGGGGGCAGGGCTCGCTCAGGGAATTCGGCATAGGCTACCGCCAGGTCGATATGAAAAACGGCGAGGTCGATTTCGACGGGATAAGGGCGGCGCTGAAGGAGGACGTTTCGGCGGTGTTCATACAGCGCTCGAAGGGCTACGACCTGATGCGTCCCACCCTGTCGAGCGAGGAGGTCGGAGGGATATGCTCCTTTGTAAAGGGGATACGCTCCGACGTCGTGTGCATTGTCGACAACTGCTACGGCGAGTTTGTGGACCTGACCGAGCCGACACAGCACGGGGCCGACATCATTGTCGGCTCGCTTATAAAGAATCCCGGCGGGGGAATGGCCCGCGGGGGAGCCTATATCGCGGGCAGGCGCGCTCTTGTGGACAGGTGTGCCTGCCGCATGACGGCCCCCGGCATCGGGGCCGAGTGCGGCGCGACCTACGGCCAGAACGGGGAGATATTGAAGGGGCTCTTTTTCGCGCCCCACGTAACGGCTCAGGCCCTCAAGACGGCCCAGCTCTGCGCCGCCGTGATGAAAAAGCTCGGCTACGACGTTTCCCCCGAGCCCGGGCAGACGCGTCACGACATAATACAGACGGTCAGATTCAACGAAAAGGAGCCCATGATAGCCTTTATCCAGGGCGTGCAGAAGGGGGCGCCGGTCGATTCCTTCGCCGAGCCCCAGCCGTGGGCCATGCCGGGCTACGGCGACGAGGTCATTATGGCGGCGGGCGCCTTCGTGCAGGGGGCGTCGATAGAGCTGTCGGCCGACGCGCCGGTGCGTCCGCCCTATATAGCCTACATGCAGGGGGGGCTTACCTTTGAGAGCGGAAGACTCGGGATAATGCTCGCCGTGCAGAGCATGCTCGATAAGGGGAGCATTTCCCTCTGACCGCTTTATTAAAGAGGATAAAAGCCCATGCGCATGGAATAAACGTAATGTAAGCAATATACGCACATTTGCCGAAAAGACGGGGTGGCGTGCAAATGGATATACGCATGAAAATCAAAAAGCTCGGCGATTCCCCCGCGGTGCATGAGATAATGGCGAGGCTGCGCCTCAATACCGCCGCCGACAGGACGGCGGCCGCGATAACAGCGCTGTTTCTGGCGCCGATATGCAGGATAGTCCTGCCCTATTTCTCATCGGGCGCGGCGCGCTGCATTATAATGCTGCTGCCGGTGCTGCTCTCAGGCGGGGTTATGCTGACGGTCTGCGCCCGGGCGGAGGACGGCTCAAGGGTGCGCGATATATCGGCCGCGGTCTTTGCGGCGGCGCTGGTGTCGTCCTTCTATATGTCGCGCAGGTTCTTTTACGTCGGGGAGGACGGCGGAGCGGCTGCGGCCTGCGCGGTGCTGCTGCTGGCCGTAGTGATGTACGCCGCGCGCTCGGTGGGGACCTTTGTAACTTATGCCGCCCTGTGCGCGATATTGCTCGGCGCCTCACCGACCGTGGGGCAGGGCAGGATATATCTGCTGCTGATGCTTGCAGCGGTGCCCCTCGGCGCCGATATCATAAGAGAGAACAGACTGTCGGCCGCGTCGCAGATCTTTTTGTGGGTGTGCTCGACGGCGCCGCTTATATACCTTATGCAGCATCCCGACCGCTCGGCCTACGGCGTGTGGATGCTCATGATCTATGCCTATCTGATGATACTCGTCATGCTTGACAGACGGGTATACGGAAGAGATACGCCGTTTTACCTGCGCCCGATGGGGATAATCGGCTTCGGCGGGGTGCTTATGCTGCTCATATCAGCCTCGCGCAGCTCAAGATGGGACAGCAGCGTAATAGCCGGCGTCGACTGGGATATAAATGTTCTGCTGTTCATAATGACGGTGGTGCTGTGCCTGATATATATCGAATCGGTGCTCAGGGGCGGAATGAGCCTGTCGAGCTTTATGATGTACGCCCTTTTCTACGCGGTGGGCGGCATGTATATTGCAATAGAGTTTTACAGGACGACGACGATTCAGACCATGAGGACGGTCACCCTCGCCGCCGCCGCCGCAGTGCTGCTGATACTGCTGTTCGGCGCGTTTAAGCGGCGAGACCGCAGATTTATGGCGATTACGGCGGCGGTGGGAGCTTTCTGCCTGTATGAGGCGGTAATCGTGCAGCAAAAGAGCTTTTCGGATACGGCGATGCTCGCCGGATTTCTGGCGGTGACGGCCCTGGCCGCGGTTTACAGCATCGCTGCCGATATGAGGGGCGGTGGGAAGCATGAATAGGCTCAAGGCTCTGACAGAGGGGAAAAACGTGCGCCTCTGGGTCCTCACGGCGGCCTTCGTATGCGCGCTTGCCCTGCTTGCGGCGCCGGTGACACGCTATTTTTACATAAAAACGGGCAGCGAGCTCATATATATTGAGGTCGACCAAAAATCGCCCGTTGTTTCGGCCGAGGGGGAGAGCCTCGTCCTTCGCACGCTGGGCACGACGCTGACCCTGAGCGACGGCGACGAGGCGAGGTCCATCAAAACGGGGCGCATATTTATTGAATTGACGCGGGGCGAGAACGGATACTGGTCGGTCAGCGGCTATATGACCGACGGGAGCGGCGAGCCTGCCGAGGACACGGCGCTTATCGAGGCGTGGGTAGACAGGGTGGACACCGTGACGATGACCACGCAGGAGAACGACGAGGCCCGCAGCGAGATAAGATACGCCGTGCGCCTGATATACGGCTTTTCAACCGTATACATGTCGCCCGACACGGTCGAGGGCGCAAAGGAGCTGCTCTCGTCGGGGTCGCCGGAGCCGGTCTGCATAGCTCTGCGCATAAAGGGCAGGCAGGCGGTGACCGAGGATGTTTTTGTGGGGGATGTTTCCCTCTCCGACTATGTAAGGAGGAGTGTTTTTGAATAGAACGGGTTTTTCCTTTTCCTCTGAGGCGGCCGACGGGCGGCCGCGCGCCGTGCTTGTCGATATAGATACGCAGGGGGACCCGAAAGCCGTGGACGAATCTCTCGACGAGCTCGAGGGACTGCTCGACACGGCTGGGGGCGTCGCCGCGGCGCGCATGGTGCAGAGCCGCGAGGCCCCCGAGAGCGCGACCTTCATCGGCGAGGGCAAGGTGGACAAGCTGGCCGAGACCTTAAAAAATCTCGACTGCCCGATGGCCGTCTTCAACAGCGAGCTGACCCCGTCGCAGATACGGAATCTGGAGGAGCGGACGGGGGCGCAGATACTCGATCGCTCCATGCTTATACTCGACATATTCGCCATGAGGGCAAAAAGCGGCGAGGGCAAGCTGCAGGTCGCCCTCGCGCAGCTTCAATACATGCTGCCGAGGCTGACGGCAAAATACGAGGCCCTGTCGCGCCTCGGCGGAGGGATTGGCACGAGGGGCCCCGGCGAGAGCAAGCTCGAGACCGACAGGCGGTATATCCGCCAGAGAATATCGTCCCTTAAAAAGGATATAGCCGAGATTAAGAAAAACAGGGAGGTGCAGCGGGCAGCCCGCATCAGAAGCCGGATACCGGTCGTATCGGTGGTGGGCTACACCAACGCCGGGAAATCCACCCTGTTCAACAGGCTGACAGGGGCGGGCGTGCTCGAGGAGGACAAGCTCTTTGCCACCCTCGACCCGACGGCGAGAAGGGTAAAATTCGACCAGGGCGAGCTCATATTCATCGACACGGTCGGCCTGATACGCCGCCTGCCCCATCATCTGGTGGACGCCTTCCGCTCGACGCTGGAGGAGATGGTGCACGCCGACATTATCCTGCATGTAATAGACGTTTCCTCCCCCGTGTGGGAGTCGAACAGGGACGTCGCCCTCGAGCTGCTGCGCGATATCGGCGCGGGGCAGGACAACATCATAACGGTCTACAACAAATGCGACCTTGCGGGCAGCGCCTTTGCCGGACGCGAGGCCGGCGGCGTGTGCATATCGGCAAAGGACGGGCGCGGCGTCGGCGAGATGGTGGATGCGATATTCGGCAAGCTCGCCAGCCTTCGCCGCCGCGTTTTAATCGAGATACCTTACAGCGACATGCAGATAATGGACCTGCTGCACAGGCGGGCCGACATCATCGACAGCGCCTATACCGAGGCCGGAATGCGGCTGACCGCCGTGGTGGACGAGGAGATATACGGCAGGGTGAAAAAATATATTGCAGCGCGCGGGGATTGAGCCGAATGGACGAAAGAAACGGATACAGGACGGTGCTGAAAGCGGGGCAGGATGAATTTTACGAAAAAAAGTCCCGCTTTATAGGGTATATTGCGCCCGTTTCGGCCGAGAGCGAGGCCCTCGCCTTCATTGCGCAGAAGAAAAAGCTGCATTGGGATGCGACCCACAACGTCTGGGCGTATATATTGAGGCAGGGCAACACCGTGCGTTACAGCGACGACGGAGAGCCGCAGGGCACGGCCGGCGTGCCGGTGCTCAACGTGCTGCAAAAAAGGGAGCTGAGCGACGTCGTTTGCGTCGTGACCCGCTATTTCGGCGGGATATTGCTCGGCGCGGGCGGCCTTGTGCGCGCCTATTCCCACGGGGCGGCGACAGCAGTGCAGAGCGCGGGGGTCGGCATGGTGCGCCTTTGCAGCGTGATGAGCGCGAGGTGCCCCTACGCCCTTTACGAGGGGCTCAAGGGGGAGCTTGAGGAGCTCGGCGCCGTGATGCGAAACGAGATGTTCGAGCAGGAGGTAACGCTGACCTTTTACACTCCGTGCGAGAATGAGGAGCCCCTGCGGGCCCGAGTGACCGATTTTACCCGAGGCAGGGTGGCCTGTGTGACGCTGGGCAGCGAATACCGCGTTATCGACGAAAAAAACAGTGAATGAAACATCGCCGAAGAGGAAGTACTCGGCGGCGGAGACAGGGAGGTGCGGGCTTTGGCCGAAATGAATCTGAGAGAGCTCTGCGAGCAGAGGGAGAGGGAGAGCCTTTCCCCATACGCCTGCCTCGCCGCCGACACTAAGGGCCGCGCGCGGGATGAGGAGAAGTGCCCGATGCGCACCGACTTCCAGCGGGACAGGGACAGAATAATCCACTGCAAGGCCCTGCGGCGGCTGATGCACAAGACGCAGGTGTTTATTTCCCCCGAGGGGGACCATTACAGGACCCGCCTGACCCACACCCTCGAGGTCGCCCAGATAGCCCGCACGATAGCGCGGGCGCTGCGCCTCAACGAGGACCTGACCGAGGCCATAGCCCTCGGCCACGACCTCGGACACACTCCGTTCGGCCACTGCGGAGAGAGGACCCTCAACGAGCTCTATCCCGAGGGCTTTGCCCATAACGTGCACAGCCTGCGGGTGGTGGACACCCTCGAAAACAACCCCAAGGGGCTCAACCTCTGCTTTGAGGTGCGCGACGGGATAGTCAACCACGTTTCGGGAGCCAAGGCCTGCACCCTCGAGGGGGACATAGTGCGCTTTGCCGACAGGATAGCATACATAAACCACGATATAGACGACGCCATACGCGGCGGGGTGCTGACCCTCGGGCAGATACCGACGGGACTCCTCGACCGGCTGGGCCGCACCCACAGCGGGCGGATAAACACGATGATAATGGCGATAGTCTCAAAAAGCGCGGACAGGCCCGAGATACTTATGGACGAGGGGGTCTATCGGGACATGCTGGACCTGCGGACCGTCATGTTCGAAAAGGTATACAGAAGCGAGAGGGCTGTACGCGAGGAGGAAAAGGCAAAGCACATACTGACGTTTTTATATGAATATTATGTCGAGCACCCCGACCGGATGCCCGACGAGTACCTCGCCAGCCTGTTCAGGGATGGGCCGGAGCGCACGGTGTGCGACTATATATCGGGAATGACCGACCGCTACGCCATAGCCCGCTTTACCCAGCTTACGGTGCCGAGGTCCTGGCAGCTTGTTTGACGAATCGCGCCAAAAGGCGTATTTATGCATATTTGAGCCGTTTCAGGACAGAATTACTGTTGTGTTTAACAAAGGGTACAAAAATTTTTTATAAAATTCAGCAGGAATAAATGAATAATTTGTCGAAATAGTGAAAGTAACCGTTTGGGCGCGAAGGGAGGCGTGGGCGTTGTTCATCGAGGACAGTTTTTTGGAGGAGCTGCGCGAACGCTGCCGAATAGAGGATATTGTCGCCCAATACGTCCAGCTCAAGCGCTCGGGGGGTAACCTGTCGGGGCTGTGCCCCTTTCACAGCGAGAAGACGCCGTCGTTTATGGTCTCGCCCGACAAGCAGATTTTCCACTGCTTCGGCTGCGGGGTGGGGGGCAACGTAATCTCCTTTATTATGCGCATGGAGAATCTCGAATTTCCCGACGCGGTGGAGTTCCTTGCGCAGAAGGCCGGTCTTGCCATGCCCGAGGGGAAATCCGAGGGCGAGGGGATGAGACGGCGGGCCCGGACGTATGAGCTCAACAGGCTTGCGGCCCGCTTTTTCTATGAAAACCTCATATCCCCAGCGGGGGAGGAGGCGCTTAAATACCTGACCGAAAAGCGGCGGCTGAGCATGTCGACGGTAAAACGCTTCGGCCTCGGCTTTTCGCTCAACGAGTGGGATTCGCTCATAAAGCACCTGCGCTCGAAGGGGGCTGCGACCGATGAGCTGATTTACAGCGGCCTTGCCGTCAAGGGTAAGAGCGGCGGGATATACGACCGCTTCAGAAATAGGGTCATGTTTCCCATCATAGACGTGCGGGGCAACGTAATCGGCTTCGGAGCGAGGGTGATGGACGATTCGCTGCCCAAATACCTCAACTCGCCCGACAGCCCCGCCTTCAACAAGAGCCGCAATCTGTTCGCGATGAATTTCACGAAAAATGACCGGAGCGGTAGGATAATCCTCGCCGAGGGATATATGGACGTAATCGCCCTGCACGCGGCGGGCTTTACCAACGCCGTAGCGTCGCTCGGCACGTCGCTGACGACGGATCAGGCCCGTCTTATGAGCCGGTACTGCAGGGAGGTCGTAATCTCCTACGACTCGGACGCGGCGGGCAGAAACGCCGCCCAGAGGGCAATCGACATACTCAAGGACGCGGGCCTTGCGGTCCGCGTGCTCAGGATAGAGGGGGGCAAGGACCCCGACGAATTTATAAGAGAGCACGGCGCCGAGCGCTTCGCAAGGCTCATCGAGGGCAGCGGGAATTACATAGATTATCGTCTTGACGCCCTTGCCGCGCCGTACGACATGAGCGACATAAGACAGAAGGCGGATTTCCTGTCGGAGGCGGCGAAGGTGCTCGTTTCCATCGACAGCGCCGTCGAGCGGGAGCTCTACACCGGCAGGATATCAAAGCAGTACGGCATTTCGGTACAGGCCCTCGAGAGCGAGATAAAAAAGTTACAGGCGAAGCGAAAAAGAGAATTTGCCCAGAGGCAGAAGCGCGACGAGCTGGAGCGGATGCGGCCACACAAGGCGGTCAGAAGCGAGGCCCGCGGCAAGGGGCGGGTCGCAAGGGCCGAGGAACAGCTTCTGCATATACTTTACGAGGAGCCGGAGCTTATCGAAGGGACGGCGGCGCGGCTCGCCGCCGGGGATTTTTCAATAGAACTCAACGCGAGGCTGTTCACGTTTTTCACCGACACCGCGAGGGACGGCGGGCAGCCCGATATAACGCTTATGGACCGGAGCTTTACGCCCGATGAGGTCTCCTACCTTTCGGGGGTGCTGTGCGGCGATATGCCCGACGGGGACCGGTCGGCCGCCGTCGGCGAGCTGATAGAACTGATGACCGAGGAAAAGAGCAGAAGGGCCGCACTGTCCGACGGCGACGCAAACGACGAAACGAAAGAGAGAGAGCTGATACAATGGTACGAGCAGATGAAAAAGCAGAAAAGGTAACAGAGCAGTCCGAGGAGGCGCGTGTTCTCGAGCAGCAGCGCATGGCGACCATAAAGGAGCTCGTCGAGCTGGGAAAGAGAAACGGGGCGCTGAGCAACAAGGATATCAACGACGCCATTGAGGACCTCGAAATGGACGTCGAGCATATGGAGAGGCTTTATGACGCCCTCGAGAGCAACAGCATAGACATCCTGCCCGACATTGAGGAGGTTGCAACCGAGGAGGAGATCGACGTCGACGACGAGGAGGCTGATCTCAACGTAACCCTCGCCGCCGAGGGCATCGCCATAGACGACCCCGTGCGCATGTACCTAAAGGAGATAGGCAAGGTGCCGCTGCTCACCACCGACGAGGAGATTGAGCTCGCAAAGCGCATGGCCCAGGGCGACGAAGAGGCGAAAAAGCGTCTGGCTGAGGCCAATCTGCGCCTTGTGGTCAGCATAGCAAAGCGCTATGTCGGGCGCGGGATGCTCTTTCTCGATCTTATACAGGAGGGGAACCTCGGTTTAATAAAGGCGGTCGAGAAGTTCGACTACGAGAAGGGCTTTAAGTTCTCCACCTATGCGACGTGGTGGATACGCCAGGCGATAACCCGTTCCATAGCCGACCAGGCGAGAACGATAAGGATACCGGTGCACATGGTCGAGACCATAAACAAGGTCATCAGGGTATCGCGCCAGCTCCTCCAGGAGCTCGGCCACGACCCGCAGCCCGAGGACATAGCCAAGGAGATGGGCATGTCGGTCGACAAGGTGCGCGAGATAATGAAGATAGCGCAGGAGCCGGTCTCCCTCGAAACCCCTATCGGCGAGGAGGAGGACAGCCACCTGGGCGACTTTATTCCCGACGACGACGCGCCGGCTCCGGCCGAGGCGGCATCCTTTACTCTGCTCAAGGAGCAGCTTGTCGCGGTGCTCGGCACACTGACGCCGAGAGAGGAGAAGGTCCTCAAGCTCCGCTTCGGCCTTGAGGACGGTCGGGCGCGCACCCTCGAGGAGGTTGGACGCGAGTTCAACGTAACGAGGGAGCGCATACGCCAGATTGAGGCCAAGGCTCTCAGAAAGCTCCGTCACCCCAGCCGCTCGAAGAGGCTCAAGGATTTTCTGGATTGAGACGCAGCATCGCAGCATGGAAAAGCCGCCCCGTTCGGGGCGGCTTTTTTGCGGAGCGGGCGCTCAAGAACAATATATTTCTCCCGCGGGTGCTTGTATGCGGACGAGGTTGTGATATAATCAATATATATGATATAAGCATCCATTCTGCAAGGATGCAGTTAAACAGAGGGGGAAGAAAAATGAGCGATTGGGGAAAAATCAGGCTGGGCTTCGGGCTGATGCGTCTGCCCAAGGAGGATAACGGCGCGGAGGCGAACCTTTCCGAGGCGCCGAGGCTGAACGCGGGCGACAATATAGATATCGAGACCTCCTGCGAGATGGCGGACCGCTTCCTCGAGGCGGGCGGTACATATTTCGACACGGCATACGTTTACGCCGGGTCGGAGGAGGCCTTCAGAAAGAGCGTGGTGGAGCGCCATCCGCGCGACAGCTACACCGTGGCCGACAAGCTGGCCGGCTGGATACTCGGCACGAAGATGTCGCCCGACGACATGTTCAACGAGTCGCTGAGGCGCTGCGGCGTCGACTATTTCGACTACTACCTGCTCCACGCCCTGCAGCCCTCGCGCTATGACATGTACAACGATTTGGGCCTGTGGGAATTCGCAAAGAGAATAAAGGCCGAGGGAAAGGCCCGAAAGATAGGCTTTTCCTTCCACGGCGACCCCGAGCTACTGGAGAGGCTGCTCGACGAGCATCCCGAGATGGAGTTCGTGCAGATTCAGCTCAATTACGCCGACTGGGAGAGCAACGCCATACACTCGCGCGGCAACTATGAGGTGCTGCGCAAATACGGCAAGGACATAGTCATCATGGAGCCGGTCAAGGGCGGAATACTTGCAAACCTCCGTCCCGAGCTTGCAAAGGGGCTGGAGGAGCTCGACCCGAAGGCCACCCATTCCTCGTTCGCGCTGCGCTTCGCGGCGTCGCTCGACGGGGTTCGGATGGTGCTCTCCGGGATGAGCAGCATGGAGCAGATGGAGGACAATCTCAAAACCTTCACCGATTTTAAGCCCCTTTCCGAAAAGGAGAGGGCGGCGCTTGCCGACATATCGGAGAAGATGGCCTCCGGCGCGGCCGTGCCCTGCACTGCCTGCCACTACTGCTGCGACGGCTGCCCGATGGGCATCAATATACCCGATATTTTCAAGGCCTACAATATGATCGCCTCCTACGGCGAGCACAACCGTCCACACTTCTACTACGGCGACGTGCTGGCGAGCGGCAGCGCAAGGGCCAACGAGTGCATCGAGTGCGGCCAGTGCGAGGCGGCATGTCCTCAGCATATAAACGTAATCGAGCGCCTCAAGGACGCCTCGCGCGCTCTCGACGTGTAAAAAGGCGATTGTGCTTCGAGGCATAATTTGCTATACTCTATTATGAACGACGCTTTGCGGGGAGGTCTTTGGGATGGAAAGGCGCGACAAGATAAACTACTATCTCGACATAGCGCAGGCCGTGGCGAGCAGAGGCACGTGCCTGAGGCGGAATTTCGGAGCGATAATCGTCAACAACGACGAGATAGTTTCGACCGGCTACGCGGGGGCGCCGCGCGGACGCAAGAACTGCTGCGACCTCGGCTACTGCCGCCGCGATGAGCTGGGCGTGCCGAGAGGCGAGCGCTACGAGCTGTGCCGCTCGGTCCACGCCGAGATGAACGCCATCATTTCGGCCTCGCGCGACAAGATGATCGGGGGGACTCTCTATCTTGTCGGCATGGAGGCGCCGACGGGCGAGCTGGTCGAGGATGCGAGCCCCTGCACAATGTGCAAGCGCCTTATCATAAACGCGGGAATAACAAAGGTCATAATCCGCACCTCGCCCACCGAATACCGCAAGATCGACATAATCGAATGGGTGTTCAAGGACGATTCGATAGACCTGGCCCACAGCGATTATTGAAAGACCCGCCGACCCGCCGGATTATTCCGGCGGGTCCTTCTTGTGCACGGGGGAAAAATATGATAAAATAACAAAAAAGAGCGACGAAGGCGCCCTTTTTCGCCGCACGTACGCGGCGGTCAGTTCGAGAGCTTCCTGACCTAAAATAAAACTAAAGCGAGTGATAAAAGTGAAAAATGCAAACGTAAGGTACCTTGTCCAGGCCGGCATCATCGCCGCGTTCTACGCGACGCTGTCGCTGGCATTTATGCCCATCAGCTTCGCCGCGGTGCAGTTCAGGGTGTCGGAGGCGCTGACGGTGCTGCCCTTCTTCCTGCCCAGCGCGGTGCCGGGGCTGTTCATAGGGTGCGTCATTGCAAATCTGTTCAGTCCCTACGGTCTGCTCGACATCGCAGCGGGGTCGGCGGCGACCCTCATTGCGGCGCTGGCGACGCGGTTTATCGCGGTGAAGATGGGCGACACAAAGCTTTCGCGCCTGCTCGCGCCACTGCCGCCCGTTATCTCAAACGGCGTAATCGTCGGCCTTGTGATAACCTACATGATGACAGGCGGGTTTAACGCCGCGGTGTTCGCGGTGAACGGAGCGCAGGTCGCGCTCGGCGAGCTCGGCGTATGCTATCTGCTCGGTCTGCCCCTTTTATATGCCGTGGGCAGGATATTGAGCGGAAAAAAGGAAAAGGACGGGGACCGTATACAAAAATAAATCCGGAGGAATGAGCGATGAAGGTTAAAAAGGCAGTCATACCGGCGGCGGGGCTGGGTACGAGGATGCTGCCCGCATCCAAGACCGTGCCCAAGGAGATGATAAACATCGTCGACAAGCCGGCCATACAGTATATCGTCGAGGAGATTGTAAAAAGCGGCATAACCGATATATGCATCGTAACCGGCCGCGGCAAGGCCACGATGGAGGATCACTTCGACTATGCCCCCGAGCTTGAGGACAGGCTTGCCGCCTCCAAAAAGGACAGCCAGCTTGCCGCCATGCGGCAGATAGCCGAGATGGCCAACATCGTATATATCCGTCAGAAGGAGGCAAAGGGCCTCGGTCACGCGGTCTACTGCGCAAAGCCCTTCGTCGGCGACGAGCCCTTTGCGGTGCTGCTGGGCGACGACATAGTAAAAAGCGAGGGGGACCCCGCGACAAAGCAGCTCTGCGACGCCTACGACCAATACGGTCTTTCGGTGCTGGGCGTGCAGAAGGTCGAGCTCAGCGAGATAGGCCGCTACGGCTGCGTAAAGCCCGAGATGCTCTCACAGCGGGCGATGAAGGTGCTCGACATGGTCGAAAAGCCCAGGCCCGAGCAGGTCTTCTCACCCTACGCTGCGCTGGGGCGCTACGTCCTGTCGGGCGAGGTTTTCACGAAGCTCGAAAACACCAAGCCCGGGGTCGGCGGGGAGATACAGCTGACCGACGCGCTCAAGGAGCTCGCCTTCGACAATAAGCTCATAGCCTACGACTTCGAGGGAAGGCGCTTTGACACCGGCTCCAAGCTGGGCTACCTCGAGGCGGTGGTGGAATACGCCCTGTGCCACGAGGAGGTCGCCGAAGGCTTTAAGGAGTATCTGAAAAGAATCGCGGCGAGCCTTTAAGCGAGGCAGACGGCGCGCCTGTCTGATTTATCAAAAAATTACTTGACATTGCCAAAAGCGTGTAATAAAATATCATAGGTTTCGTCCGCTTCGCGCGGCGGGGCCGCGATGTTTTATTATACATCATTCATCCTTGCCTGCGCTCATGCGCGCAGGCCACAAGTCCAGAAGGAGGTGCAAAACAACTATGGCCAGAAACAACTATGAGACTATCTTCATAGCCGATCCCTCTCTCGACGAGGAGGGCCTCAACGCTCTTACCGAGAAGTTCAAGGCTCTTATCGAGACCCAGGGCGAGGTCAGCAGCGTTGAGAATTGGGGTAAGCGCAAGCTCGCCTACGAGATCAACTACCTGACCGAGGGGTACTATGTACTCATCAATTTCTCCGCCGAAGCGGATCTTCCCGCCGAGCTCGAGCGCGTTTACTCGATAACCGACGGAATTATCCGTTCTCTGGTAGTAAGAAAGGACGCATAAGGGGGGTACGTAAATGCTTAACAGAGCGATTTTGATGGGGCGGCTGACGGCCGATCCCGAGCTGCGTCACACCCCGAACAACGTGTCGGTCACCAGCTTTACCCTGGCGGTCGACCGCAGCTATGCAAGGCAGGGCGAGCAGAAGCAGACCGATTTTATCGACATTGTCTGCTGGCGCTCCACAGCGGAGTTTGTGTGCCGCTATTTCAAAAAGGGCATGCAGGTCGCGGTATCCGGCTCTATCCAGACCAGAAACTGGGAGGACAGGGACGGCAAGAAGCGCGTGAGCGTCGAGGTCGTGGCCGACGAGGTGTTCTTCGCCGATTCCAAGAGAAGCGACGCCGCCGCGGCAAATCCCTTCCCCGCACAGGCGCCCGCGGCGCCCGAGGGGATGAACGACGCCGGCTTTTCGCCTATTGCCTCTGACGACGAGCTGCCTTTCTGAGAATTGTAAGCTGAGAGACTGAAAAAAGGAGGAATTGTCATGGCTATGGACAGAGAGAGACCCTTCCGCGGCCGCAAGGCCAAGAAGAAGGTTTGCGCATTCTGCGTGGATAAGGTCGAGAGCATTGATTATAAGGATACCGCCAAGCTGCGCCGCTATATCAGCGAGCGCGCCAAGATCAGCCCCCGCCGTATCACCGGTACCTGCGCAAAGCATCAGCGTCAGCTCACCATCGCTATAAAGCGCGCGCGTCATCTGGCGCTGCTGCCTTATAACGCCGACTGATAAGCTGCGAGTATAAAAGAAAAAACGCCCCGCCTGCCGGACAGGATCGTGCCTGCCGGAGGACGGGGCGCTTGTTTTATCAGTTGAGCCGTAAAAGGCGCATGCGGCGCTTTTTGCGCTGCGGCCGGAAAAACGGGCTTTTTGCCGCCCTTAAAGGCTTGCTGCAAGATCGTATACCAGCTTTATGAACAGCATGGCGACGACGATGACTATCATCGGCTTTATGTACTTCGCGCCGCCCCTTATGGCGTATTTTGAGCCGAAATAGTTGCCGAGGATACAGGCAATAACCGCGGGGATTGCAACGGCGAACAGGACCTTGCCCTCGAGCAGGAACATAAGGCAGGAGGTGGAGGTCGAAACGCAGTTGCATAGCTTGGCGCTGGCCGAGGCCCGCACCAGCCCGACCGACAGCAGGCCGGTTATGAGCAGTATCATCAGCGTGCCGGTGCCCGGGCCTATCAGCCCGTCGTACAGGCCGACGCCCACGCCGATGACAGCGGCCCTGATGTACCACGACGAGGTCCTTTCGGGCTCGGCGGAGGAATCGAGCATGGCTGCGACCGAGCGCCTGCTTAAAAGCATGATGACGCACGCGACGGGTATAGCGAGGACTATAATCAGCTTGAATATCCTGTCGTCTATCGAAAGGGCGATGCGCGCCCCGACCACGGCGCCGACCAGCGCGCCGGCGATTATGCGAAGGCAGAGCGGAATATCGATCTGGCCGGCCTTCATGTAGTTGCGCGAGGCGGCGGCAAGGCCGATGGCGGCCGCCATTTTATTTGTGCCGGCGGCGACGTGGGGCGGAAAGCCCGCTATGAGATAGGCGGGCAGAGAGATAAGCCCGCCGCCTCCCGCGATGGAATCAATAAAGCCGCCGATGAACACGAGGGGGCAGATTATGGCGAGCTGTGTGAGGTAATTCATTTTTATCCCTTCAAGGGACCGGCGGCGCTTACCGGACGCCGATCCGCGTTTTTTTACATAGCAATACCGCGCGGGGCGGGCCGCCGCTATCGTGAGGCGAGATCCTTTTCCATATCGTGCAGGGTGAGAGCGAGGGCCTTTTTTTCGAGAGAGTCGTCATAATCGACGAAGGCGTCCCCCGCGAGCCTTTTGAGGAACAGCCGCAAAAGGGCGGGGTTCTTGACGAGCAGCGGGCCGAGACACCATGTGGCGACGAGGTTTTTGTATATGCTGCCCTCGACGGACGAGGGACCGCTGCCGTCGCCGGCACCGTATTTCAGCCGAAGCAGCGGGGAGCCGGCGCTGCCCTCTATATGGGCGGTGCGGTTGATGAAGCCGTAGGCCGTATTCTCCGCGCCGTCGATGAGCAGCTCGCCCACGACGTCGCTGACGAAGACCTTTCCGTCGTCGTATCCTGTATAGTCGAACAGGCCGACGCAGGGGATATCCTCGCCGTCTGCCGAGCGAAAGCCCTTTCCCAGCAGCAGGCGTGCGCTGCCCGTGACGAGGGCGGGCAGGCCGCGCTCTATCGCCGCCCTGAAGGGGGCGGCGTATCCGATGAGGTGCTTTGCCGCGTGAACCAAGGAGCGGCCCTTGCCCGGGCCGATATACAGCATATCGCAGGCGTCGAAATCGGGCGTTTCGCCGAGACCGCACGAAACAAGCGAGCAGCTCAGGCCCATCTCCTCGAGGCGCATTTTTATCATGCGGACATTGCCGAAGTCGCCGTAGAGGTCGAGCAGCTCGTCGTACATGCACAGGATTTTTATCTCATTGCGCATTTCTTATCGCCTCCGTAATACGCTTTGCGTCGTAGAGCTCGGTCATCAGGTATATGGCGCCCGACGTGTTCTTTATAAGTGCGGGCATGTCCGAAAGGGATTCGCACAGGAGTATCCTGTTTTTGTCGAAGCCGGCGGCCCTGAGGCGCACGGCAAGGTCGCAGCCGCGCGGGCCTGCGCAGATAAAGGCGCCGACCTCGCCCGCGAGCCGCTCGAAAGCGATATCCCAGAGCCACGTCGTATCCTTGTTATCGGTGTGATTGATGTTGTTGATATAGGCTGCGACGCATTTTTCGCCCCTGTCGGCAAGGACGTAGCTTATCGACTGGTCGTAGGAGACGGGGTTCTGATTCTTCGACAGTATCATCGCGCAGCGGCGGCCGCCGATATCGAATTCGTCGTAGCGCAGCGTGCTGATTTTATACTCCGACGCGGCGCGGCAGGCCTCGTCAAGCCCGACGCCCGCCTCGGCGCAGGCGGCTATCGCCCCCGTCATATTGAGCACGTGGTAGAGGTTTTTATAATTGAAACCGACCTTTCGGCCGTCGACGGAAAAGCTGCCCTTTTCCATGTCGACATCCTTTGCGGTATACCGCGCCTCGGGCTGTGAGAACGAGCAGCTTTCGCAGCGGTAGCGGCCGATGTGATTATAGTGGTAGTATTCGTATTTCAGCCTGTGGGCGCACACGGGGCAGACCCGAGCGTCGTGCGTGATGCAGGGACTTGAATCGGTCGAAAGAGGGGTGCGCTCCATAGCGTAATACGCCCGCGCGTTTTTCGGCGCAAGCCGTGAGCTGATGGGATCGTTCGCGTTGAGCACGAGGAGCGTGTCGGGGTGTATCATATTGTTCAGGATATCGAATATGACGTCGACGTTGCCGTTTCTCGTCAGCTGGTCGCGAAAGAGGTTGGTGACGAGCAGAATATCGGGATGAAAATCCTTGAAAATGAGGCGCGAGTAACGCTCGTCCACCTCGAGGATGACAAAATCGCTCTTTATATTCCCCGCAAGGTCACTCGCCTTTATAAGGGCGGTGGCGACGCCGCCGGTGAGGTTGGAGCCCTCGTAATTGCCGCAGACGCTGTATCCGCAGGATTTGAGTATCGAGCGCACGGCGTTGGCGGTGGACGTCTTGCCGTTGGAGCCGGTGACGGCGATGATTTTTCCCTTTATCCGAAAGCGGGACAAAAGCGAGGGGCACAGCCTGAGCGCCGCCGCCCCCGTTATATTTGTGCCGCGGCCGGTAAACGACGTGAGCAGACCTATCAGCTTGCCTGCCAAAAGGGCGGCGGTAAAGCGCATGGACGTCCCCTCCAAACGGGCCTGAGCCCTGACTTTTACCTGTTAATACTACCACTATTATCAGTCAAAGTCAAAAAAATATAAAAAAGTCTTGCAAACAAAATAGGCGTATGTTATACTGTTCAAGTCTGTAAGACAGATACGGATATTCCTCTGCCCGAGCCGAGGCATGAATGTCTATGAAGAAAGGAGGATATCACAATATGGATTACCTCAATAATCTCGTTGCAGGCCAGATCAGAAGCGATCTGCCGCAGCTCAGTATCGGTGATACCGTCAAGGTATATGTAAAGGTTAAGGAGGGCTCCCGCGAGCGCGTTCAGATGTTCGAGGGGACCGTTATCCGCATGAAGCACGGCGGAATCGCTCAGACCTTTACCGTGCGCCGTATATCCTACGGCGTGGGCGTTGAGAGAACGTGGCCCGTCAACTCCCCCAACATCGACAGGATAGAGAAGGTCCGCTCCGGTAAGGTGCGCCGCGCCAAGCTCTATTATCTGCGTGACAGGGTCGGCAAGGCTGCCAAGGTCAAAGAGCGCATATAACCGAAATGAGCACAAAAACAGCGTGTATGCTTTATACGCTGTTTTTTTGTGCCCAAAAGGGCCAAACGGGTTGGCTTTTTTAACGATATATGATATAATCAATCATTACAGAAAAAATGGGGAGGTGTTCGCCGTGCCGGAGAAGAACAGCGGTGAAAACGCCGCAGTCGGCGAGCAGGGCGTAGTTATAAACGAAACCTATGATTGGCTCGAGGCCCTGACATACGCTGTGGTGGCGGTTATACTGATATTCTCCTTCGTCTTTCGCACGGCGGGGGTCGACGGCTCGTCGATGGAGACCACCATGCACGACGGCGACAGGGTCGTTATATCCGACCTTTTTTATAAGCCGGCGGCGGGGGATATTGTTGTGGTCAACTCCCCCAATTTTACCGGAAGACCACTTATAAAGCGCGTCATAGCGACGGGCGGGCAGTACGTCGAGATAGTCGACGGCATAGTTTACGTCGACGGCGAGGCGCTTGACGAGCCGTACGCGAGTGAGCCCGTCAACGAGGGCAACGAGGGGGATATTACCCCCCTTACCGTCCCCGAGGGGGAGCTGTTCGTTATGGGCGACAACCGGAACGCTTCGACCGACAGCCGCTTTTCGGCGGTGGGCACGGTCGACGAGAGATACGTCATGGGCAGGGTGCTCATGCGCATACTGCCGATAAGTTCCATCGGCACAGTAAAGTAGGAGAGATTCAGATGTCAATTTCCTGGTTCCCGGGGCACATGGCAAAAACCCGCAGGCTGATAGAGCAGAACGCCTCGATGGTCGACATAGTGCTCGAGCTGTGCGACGCGAGGATACCCATAAGCTCGCGAAATCCGATACTTTCGGAGATACTCGGCTCTAAGCCGCGCCTGCTGATATTCAACAAGAGCGACATGGCCGATCCCGAGGTAAATGAGGACTGGATAGGCGCCGCAAAGGGCGACGGTCTGAGCGCCCTGTGCTGCGACGCGATGGGCGGCAGCGGGGTCGACCGGATACCCGCCATGATACGAAGTATACTCAAGGAGCGCATCGAGAGGGACGCGCAAAAGGGCATGACCCGCATAATACGAGCGATGGTCGTGGGGATACCGAACGTGGGGAAATCGTCGCTGATAAACCGCCTTACGGGCAAAAAAATCGCCAAGGTGGAGGACCGCCCGGGCGTCACCCGCGCAAAGCAGTGGATACACGTGCCCGGTGGGCTCGATCTGCTCGACACGCCCGGAATACTCTGGCCCAAGTTCGACGATGAGCAGACGGGGCTTCATCTCGCCTTTACCGGCGCGATAAAGGACGACGTGCTCGACGTCGAGGAGGTGGCCTGCGAGCTTCTGAGCATACTCGCGCGCCGCTATCCGGAGTGCATAACGGAGCGCTACGACGTGCCCGACCCGCAGATCCTGTCGGGCTACGACCTGCTCGAGGCGGTGGGCAGAAGGAGAGGCTGCGTGATATCGGGCGGCGAGATAAACACCGAGCGGGCGGCCGCAATAATACTCGACGAATACCGCGCGGGCAAGCTGGGGCGGATAACCCTCGAATATCCGAAGGGGAATGAGGACGATGGGCTGCGCACCATTTGAGATTGAAAAAGAGCTGATGCAAAGGGGTTACAGGCTCGTCGCCGGCGTGGACGAGGCGGGCCGCGGGCCCCTCGCGGGGCCGGTGTTCGCAGCGGCGGTGATATTGGACCCCGACGATGTGATAGAGGGCCTCGACGACTCGAAAAAGCTGACCCCGAAAAAGCGGGACATGCTCTATGACGAGATAAAGCGCCGCGCCGCCGCATGGGCGATATGCTCGAGCGACGAAAAGAAGATAGACGAGATGAATATACTCGCGGCCACCCTCGACGCCATGTCGAGGGCGATAGAGGGGCTGAGCGCAAGACCCGATTTCGTCATTGTGGACGGCAATCAGACCCCGCCGACCGATATAGGGACAATGGCCGTCATAAAGGGGGATTCAAGGAGCGCGTCGATAGCGGCGGCCTCTATCCTCGCCAAGGTCGAGAGGGACCGCTTTATGGACGGGCTGGACGGGCTCTATCCGCAGTACGGCTTTAAAAAGCACAAGGGCTATCCGACGGCGGAGCACAGGGCGGCCATAATAGAATACGGGCCGTCGCCCGTGCACCGCAGGAGCTTTCTTAAAAATCTGGACAGGTGGAGGCGGGAGGATTGACCAACAGGGCCGTCGGGCAGTTCGGCGAGGACGAGGCGGCGCGCGCCTATGAAAAATCGGGCTATGCCGTCGTCGCGCGCAATGTGCACACGAGGTGGGGCGAGAGCGATATAATAGCTCAAAACGGGGAATACCTCGTTTTCTGCGAGGTCAAGACCCGCTCGAGCGCCGCGATGGGCTCTCCGGCCGAGGCGGTGACCCGCCGAAAGACGGAGCATTTGAGAAGGGCCGCAGAGCTCTGGCTCGCTGAGAATCCCACGCAGCTCCAGCCGCGGTTCGACGTCGCCTGCGTCGAGGTCGCAAGAAGGGGCGGCGGGCTTGTCCTTACAAAGCTGGAAATAATCGAAAACGCCTTTTGACAGGCGCCGGACAGATATAAACAAATCCGTTTGCAGGAGGATGAAAATGAAGTACACTTCAACCCGCGACAGGTCGATATCGGTTGATTCGGCCTCGGCCATAAAGCAGGGACTTTCAAAGGAGGGCGGGCTGTTTCTGCCCCGCAGCATTCCTCAGATAAGCGCCGGGGATATAGCGGAGCTCGCCTCGGTCGGCTACCGCGCTCGCGCAAAGAGGATACTCGGGCTGTATCTCACCGATTTTACCGACGAGGAGCTCGATTACTGCGTAAACGGCGCCTACACCGCAGAGCATTTCGGCTCTGATGCTATCGCGCCGCTCGTGCCCCTCGACGAGACGGCGAATATACTCGAGCTGTGGCACGGGCCGACCTGCGCCTTTAAGGACATGGCCCTCCAGATACTGCCGCGCTTTCTTACGACGGCGATGAAGAAGACGGGGGAAAAGAGCACGATAGTTATACTCGTCGCAACGTCGGGCGACACGGGAAAGGCCGCCCTCGAGGGCTTCCGCGACGTTGAGGGGACGAAGATAACGGTCTTCTATCCCAACGACGGCGTCTCGCGAATACAGAGGCTCCAGATGGTGACCCAGCGCGGAGAAAATGTCGCCGTCGGCGCGGTCGAGGGCAATTTCGACGACGCGCAGAACGGCGTCAAGGACATATTCACCGACGGGGAATACGGCGAGAGGCTGCTCGAGGGCGGCTATAAGCTGTCGAGCGCAAATTCCATAAACTGGGGACGCCTCGTGCCCCAGATAGTGTATTATATATCGGCCTACTGCGACATGATAAATCAGGGCAGGATAAAAAACGGCGGGAAGATAAACATCTGCGTGCCCACAGGCAACTTCGGCAACATACTTGCGGCCTATTACGCAAAGCGCATGGGGCTGCCGGTCAACAGGCTGATATGCGCCTCCAACGCCAACAATATACTGACCGATTTCATAAACACCGGCGTTTACGACTGCAACAGGGATTTTTACACCACCATATCCCCGTCGATGGACATACTCATATCGAGCAACCTCGAGAGGCTCCTCTTTGAGCTGCTCGACGGCGACGACGGGGCCGTACGCGGGCTCATGGCAGGGCTGAAGCGGGATAAGAAATACGTCGTGCCCGACAGCGTCAGGGAGAAGCTCGGCTCGTTTATGTCGGCCGGCTGCTGCGACGATATACGCACCAAGCAGACCATAAGGGAAATAAAGGAAAAATTCGGCTACACCTGCGACACCCACACGGCCGTCGCCGTCGGGGTATATATGGACTATCGCCGCGATACGGGGGACATGACCCCAACCGTCATCGCGTCGACCGCTAGCCCCTTCAAGTTCAATGCGAGCGTGCTCGGCGCAATAGAGGGGGAGCAGTCGCTTGAAGGTAAGGACGAGTTTGAGCTGCTCGCCCGCTGCGAGAAGGTGACGGGCATGACGGCCCCTGTCAGCCTGACCGAGCTCAAGGACCTGCCCGTCCGCTTTGATCGCACCTGCAAAAAGGAGGATATGCGCGATTTCGTCTCGGGCGTGCTGGGGATATAACGTAAGGCAAGCAATGGCGAATGCCGGCGGCAGTCCGCCGCCGGCATTCGGCGTTGTTCCCTTTCGGGGCTTATTCCTTCGGAGCGAAGGTGGAGCAAACGGTCTGCTCGGTACACTCTGCGCCGTGCGGGCCGACAGATATGGAATCGGCCATGCAGGCGCATTTACTGTTGTCGTTGTAGACGCAGTGCGCGACCTCGCAGTGAACGCCGTCGAGGCAGTCGCCCGACGGGCAGTATTTTTTATCCTTCACTTTTTTTACCTCGCTTTGCTTTTTTGCGGGCCTGCCCGCCTGTCTATTATGCGCGGGGAGAGCAAAGATATTCACAGGCGGCGGCGCCTGAACGGAGAGGGGATAAATGAGACTTTTTGCCATAGGTGACCTTCATCTCTCCTTCGGGACGGACAAGCCCATGGACGTTTTCGGACCGAAGTGGGAAAACCATGCCCGACGACTCAAAGAGAACTGGGAGAGAACCGTATCGCCGGACGACGTCGTTATCCTCGCCGGGGATTTTTCATGGGGAATGAGCATGGGCGAGGCGCTGGAGGATTTTCGCTTCGTCGAGGCGCTGCCGGGGAGGAAGCTGCTCGTCAAGGGCAATCACGACTATTGGTGGGGCACCGCCTCTAAAATAAAGTCCTTTTTCGCACAGAACGGGATAGAGAGCTTCGATATACTGCACAACAACGCCTTTGTATGCGGGGATGCTGCGGTATGTGCGACGCGCGGCTGGGTGCTCGAGAACGGCGGCATGCCCGACGAGCACGACAAAAAGATTTTCGCCCGCGAGATGATGCGCCTTGAGATGTCGCTCAAAAGGGCGAAGGAGGCGGGAGCCGGCGATATTACGGCGGTTATGCACTACCCGCCGCTGCTGCGCAATTTCACCGACAGCCCCTTTACCGTGCTGATGAGGAGCTACGGCGTGCGCCGCTGCCTTTTCGGCCATCTGCACGGCGCGGCGCAGAGCAACGCCGTCACCGGCCTTGTCGACGGGATAGATTACCGCCTTATCGCGGCCGACTATATCGATTTTTGCCCCCGTCTGATAGCTCTGCTCGGATAAATCACGGTTTTTTTGGCAATCCCGTATTGAAAAAGAATAAATTGTAGTATAATATTAAAATGTATGCGCCGTTTTTGATGTTTGCGTCAGGGGCATGGCGTTTTTATATATTCACTTTTAAACAAAAAATTTTTACTACACGGCTGGAGGAAAGAAACAATGTCACTGAAAAAGGTTGAAAAGCTTGAGAAGAACACGGTTCAGCTCACTATCGCCGTCGAGGGCGAGGAGTTTGCCAAGGCGACCGAGCGCGCATACCGCAAGGAAGTCAAGCGCATAAACGTACCGGGCTTCCGCAAGGGCAAGGCTCCCCGCAGGATGATAGAGAAGCTCTACGGCGAATCGATTTTCTATGAGGACGCCGTAAACTCCACCTATCCCGAGGCGTACAGCAAGGCCGTGGATGAGGCCGACATAGATCCCATAGCCCAGCCTGAGGTGAATATAGAAGGAGACATAACCAACGACGGATACACCTTCACGGCGAAGGTCGAGGTAAAGCCCGAGGCAAATCTCAAAAAGTACAAGGGTCTTGAGGTGGAAAAGACGATATACTCCGTTGAGCCCAACGAGATAGACGCCGAGCTCAAGCGCCTGCAGATGAGGAATTCCCGTCTGGTGACGGTTGAGCGCCCCGCCGAGCTGACCGACACGGTCAACATCGACTATGAGGGCACGGTGGACGGCGTTCCCTTCGAGGGCGGCAAGGCCGAGAAGTTCGACCTCAAGCTCGGCTCGAACACCTTTATCCCCGGCTTTGAGGATGGTCTTGTGGGCATGAAGGCCGGCGACGAGACCGACGTCAACGTGACCTTCCCCGAGGATTATCACGCAAAGGAGCTCGCGGGCAAGGCCGCGGTATTTGCCGTAAAGGTCAACGAGGTCAAGGCGACCGAGGTCGACGAGATTGACGACGAGTTCGCAAAGGACGTAAGCGAGTTCGAGACCCTCGACGAGCTGAAGGCCGACATCGAAAAGAAGCTGAAGACCGCAAAGGACTCCCGCTCCGACAGCGAGCTGACCGACAGGCTGATGGACGCCCTTATCGAAAACCTCGACGTTGAGCTGGGCGACACCATTATCGAAAATGAGATAGACGATATCGCAAAGGATTTCGACTACCGCCTGTCCATGCAGGGGCTCAATCTCGAGACCTATCTCAAGTATACCAATATGGAGATGGCCGATTTCCGCAAGAGCTTCCGCGACCAGGCCGAGCACAGGGTAAGGGTGCGCCTCGCCCTTGAGAAGGTGGCCGAGCTTGAGAAGCTCGAAATCACCGCCGACGATCTCGAGCAGGAGTATAAGCGCCTCGGCGAGCAGTACGGCATGGAGGCCGAGAACATAAAGAACATCATCTCCGAGCGCATGGTAAAAAAGGACATAGCCGTAGCCCGCGCCGGCGATATCGTAAAGAAGGAGGCCAAAATAACCGAGGTCGCCTATAAGGAGCCGGAGGCAGAAGCCGACGCAAAAGCCGAAGAGAAGCCCAAGGCAAAGCGCGCCGCCAAGACCGCGAAGAAGGAGCCCGCACAGGAGGGCGCCGAGGCCGAGGCCAAGCCCAAGCGCGCGCGCAGGACCGCAAAGAAAACAGAGGAAAACACCGAGGACAAGGCCGACTGATCGGGCCGATGATTTGAGGCGGTTTCAGTACATAGCTTTATCACGCCCGTTTTCGGCTGAGAGGAGGACAACAGATGAGTCTGGTACCGATGGTCGTGGAGCAGACCAACAGAGGCGAACGCTCCTACGACATTTATTCACGCCTGCTTAACGACAGGATAGTATTCTTGTCGGAGGAGGTAAACGACGTTACGGCGAGCCTCGTCGTAGCGCAGCTGCTGTATCTTGAGGCGCAGGACCCCGACAAGGATATCCAGCTTTATATCAACAGCCCCGGCGGGTCTATCACGGCCGGCATGGCTATATACGACACGATGCAGTATATAAAGTGCGACGTGTCCACCATCTGCATAGGCATGGCGGCGTCGATGGCGGCCTTCCTGCTCGCCTGCGGAGCCAAGGGCAAGCGCTTTGCCCTGCCCAACAGCGAGATAATGATTCACCAGCCGCTGGGCGGCATGCAGGGCCAGGCGAGCGATATAAAAATCCACGCCGACCGTATTCTGCGCATAAGGAGCAATCTCAACGAGATGCTGGCTAAGGTCACCGGCAAGGAGCTTGCCGTAATCGAGCGCGACACCGAGAGGGATAATTTCATGACCGCCGCCGAGGCCGCCGAATACGGTCTTATCGACAAGGTCATCGAAAAGAGGTAATCTGCGCGATATCGACAGACGAGGAGAGTCAATGGACAACAATTCCAAAAACAATACGGTCAGATGCTCGTTCTGCGGAAAGACGCAGAGCCAGGTCGACCGGCTTATAGCCGGTCCCAACGGCGTCTTTATCTGCAACGAGTGCATCGAGCTGTGCAACGACATTCTGTACGACAACGAGCAGACCGACGTAAAAAGCCGCAGGAGCGAGAGCTTTGACGTAGCCTCCCTCCCGCGCCCGCATGAGATAAAAAAGAGCCTCGACGAGTACGTCATCGACCAGGATGACGCCAAAATCGCCCTGTCGGTCGCGGTTTACAACCACTATAAGCGCATCGGCTCGAAAAAGAACGACGACGGCGTCGAGCTGTCGAAGAGCAATATACTCATGCTCGGACCCACCGGCTCGGGCAAGACCCTGCTCGCCCAGACGCTGGCGAGGATACTCGACGTGCCCTTTGCCATCGCCGACGCGACCACCCTCACCGAGGCCGGATACGTGGGCGAGGATGTGGAGAATATCCTCTTAAAGCTCATACAGGCCGCCGATTACGATATCGAGCGGGCTGAACGCGGCATAATCTATATCGACGAGATAGACAAGATTTCGAGACGCTCGGAGAACCCCTCGATAACCCGCGACGTAAGCGGCGAGGGGGTGCAGCAGGCCCTGCTCAAGATACTCGAGGGAACGGTTGCCTCCGTCCCGCCGCAGGGCGGCAGGAAGCACCCGCATCAGGAGTTCATACAGATAGATACGACCAACATCCTCTTTATCTGCGGCGGAGCCTTCGACGGGCTTGACAAGGTAATAGAAAAGAGGATAGATAAAAAGGGCCTCGGCTTCGGCGCCGATATACAGAGCAAGAAGGAAAAGGACGTCGGCGCGATATTGAAGCAGCTCGAGCCCCACGACCTGATAAAATTCGGCTTCATACCCGAGCTTGCGGGCCGCCTGCCCATGATGGTATCGCTCGAATCGCTCGGTATACCCGCCTTCATGCGAATACTGACCGAGCCGAAGAACGCCCTTGTAAAGCAGTATCAGCACCTGTTCGCGATGGACGATATCGACCTTGAGTTTGATAACGACGCCCTTGCCCTCATAGCCGAAAAGGCGAAGGAGCGCGGCACCGGAGCGCGGGGGCTTCGCTCTATACTTGAGGAGTCGATGACCCGGCTGATGTACGACGCTCCGTCGGTCGACGGGCTCGAGAAGGTCGTGATAACAGCCGGCTTTATCGAGGGCAGGGAATCCGCCCGCATGATAATGGGCACGCCGAGGATATCTCCGAGGCGGTCGTCCCGCAGGGAGATACCGTCGGCCTGAACGGAACGGAGACAGAGCATTAAAAAAGCGGCGTGACTTGTGTCACGCCGCTTTTGTGCGTCCGGCGAAAAGAGGGACGGGAGAGCTCAAATGTACCTGTCGCGCCTTGCTTTGAATATTTCTATCAGTATACCCGCTATGACGGTCGTGGCGAAGGCCCCCACCCACGTCTGGAACATGGTATCGGCCGCAGAGCCGAGGTCGGGGAAGAATCTGACGACAGCAAAGGCGTAAAAAAAGCCGAGTATATATCCCGCCGCAGTAAAGACCGAGGCGATGCTGCGTCCCCTTATCAGGCCCGATACGGCTATTACGGCGGCTCCCGCCAACAGCAGGAACAGCGGAAGGCTCTTCAGCTCCGGCATTGAGGAAAGCATGCCCCTGAACAGAAAAAAGGCGGCGGCGATAAGGCACAGCGATACTACGGCTGCGGCCCGTTTTTTCATTTATTCACACCCCTTCAGCGGTTAAAAATAAACAGAGCCTGAATTATTCTATCACGCGCCGAGGCCGAGCGCAATAGCGGGGGCGTGAGAACGGGGGCCGAAGCCGCGATTCCGTGGGGTATTCGGCCCCCTGCGGCGCTGCGTTATAAAGCAAAAAGCAGGACTTCCTCCGAAAAAACGGGGGCTTTACCGCGGTCGGAGGAGAAAAGAGGGGCGGGAACGAAAAGGACGGTACGATTTTCCCTTGATTTATTCGGGAAACAGGTATAATATAATAGCAGGTTAGAGGTGGCTAACTGACCGCGATTTACACAGATAGTTTTATGATGCGGGAGCCGCAGGACGCGGCGCCTTTGGGTGATTGAAAAAACGGGAGGAGAGACGGCTATGCCCGACAGACATGCGCAAATCCAAAGGTCCTACAAGCAGCTGGGCGGGGTCGGCGGCTTCAATGACGGCATCGTCACGCGCTCGACCCTGACAGGAAAGCTCGTGGACAGCGTTATATGGGGGCTGAACGGGGAAAAAGCGGCAAAGCGGCTCAACGACGCGCTCTCCCCCATTCCGGAGGGGTTCGGGGGAGCCTTGAAAAGAGGCTCGGGACGCTGTATCGTGAGGCGTCGGTGCACACCGTCAGGGCGGAGGGAGTTTTCCGCTGCGTGAAGTGAGAGTGTGAGCATCTGTATGCCTTTGGAGAGGATAAAGGAGGCGGCGGCCGCCGGAGCAGCGCCGGCGCCGCTTTTCAGCCCCGTTGATTGAAAAAGGAGAGACCGATGAGAACCGAAAAACAGTATAAGGCCCTGACCGTAAAAGAATTCACCAAAGCCGCCGAGGTTTATGAGAGCGGCCATGCGGGTATATACGAGATGTGCAGGGAGGATTATCCGTATATTTCGGGGGAGCTGGAAAAGGAGGAGTATACCGACCTGCTCGACTGCGGCTGCGGGACAGGACCGATGATATCCCTGCTCCACCGGGCCGATCCGACAAAGAATTATACAGGGATCGACATCACGCCGCGGATGATAGAGCTTGCCGACGCAAAGGGGCTTTCCGGAGTCCGCTTTGTGGTGGGGGACTGCGAGGAGCTGCCGTTCGACGCCGATTCCTTTGACGCGGTTATATGCACCAACAGCTTCCATCACTATCCGAATCCGCAGGCGTTCTTTAACAGCGTAAAGCGTGTCCTGCGCTGCGGAGGCAGGCTGATCCTGCAGGATTACACCGCGCCGAAGGTGCTGCTGTGGCTTATGAATCACACAGAGATGCCCCTTGCGAACCTTATCGGACACGGAGATGTGGCGGCATATTCTCTTGACGACGTCGGGAGATTCTGCGAGCTGGCCGGTCTGAAGGTGGAAAGGCTGGAGAGGGCAAGAAAATTCCGTCTGCATCTCGTGGCGAGAAAACAGCAGGCGTGAAAAACCGGTGAGGCATGTCGGAATGAATACCTGCGAAGCGGAGAATTGCAGGTTATGTTAAGGAAGGATTCGGAAGGACAGAAACAATCCGTGAGCGTCATGCTCCGCGGCGGTACAGCTGCCGGTCGGATCGACGGGCACGCGGCCGGATTCGTTCTACGGAGCGTAGGTTGTGTTTCTCGTTCCGGTATAGTATCGTTATGGCATGGAGGTGACCGATATGAACGGATATGCTGCGGGAACGATGATAAAACGCCTGCGCGAGGAAAGAAAGCTGACCCAGCAGCAGCTGGCGCAAAGGCTTAACGTCAGCGACAAGGCGGTCTCAAAGTGGGAGACCGGCCGGGGCTGCCCGGACATTTCACTTATAGAGCCCCTTTCCGACGCTCTGGGAGTTTCGGTGACAGAGCTGTTCTCAGGCGAGGATGTGGTGAATTCCAACAAAGCGTCAAAAATGCAGAACATGAAGCTGTATGTTTGCCCGATCTGCGGGAATGTGATACAGAGCATAGGCGAGGCTGTCGTCAGCTGCTGCGGAATCGCTCTTGCGCCCCTTGAAGCGGAGCCGGTTAACGATGCACACCGTCTGTCCGCAGAGCGGGTGGAGGATGAATATTATGTGACTCTATCCCACGAGATGAGCAAAACGCACCATATTTCATTTATCGCCGCCGTCAGGGACAACGGGTATGAAATCATAAAGCTGTATCCGCAGGGGAACGCCGAGGCGCGGTTCAAGACAGCAAGGACCCGATATTTTGTCTTTTACTGCAATCGGCACGGATTGTTCAGGGCGCCGGCGAAGCGAGGCTTTTGAATTGTCTATGGGGTACGAAAGAGATTAATCTGCATTTCAGACAGACGGTTCGAACCCTCGAGGTGTTTTGTGAAATATCGGGCTTACGCTCGATGTGAAATATTTGCCTTGAGGCAAATGTGAGATTTTGCGGCAAGCCGCAAAGTGAAATGAAACAAATCCGCGCAAGGGATTTATTTCGTTGAAAAAGGACTTGCTAAAACAAGTCCTTTTTCTGGCGCAGAAGGAGAGATTCGCCCGCCGCGCAAGGCGCGTCGGCACGCACGCGGAGGCCGCAAGGCTCCGCCGGAGCCTTGCTGACGCTTCGCGTCTCCTCCTGTTCGAATCTCACCTGTTAAATACAATATAAAAGGGCACCAAACGGTGCCCTTTTATATTGGAACTGCAAGTACAAATGGATAGAAAAGCAGCCTTTGGGTGCAAATTGATGGTCATGGGTGCAAATGAGGGTGCGTGGGTTCAAAGCAAACGATTTGTATTCTGCGTTGATTTATTCTTTTTTGCGGTCTCTCCCTGCTTTTTGTCCGTTTCGAGCACAGCTTCCG